>ENA-ORCM01000519-ORCM01000519.1-human-gut-metagenome-genome-assembly--contig:-NODE-519-length-37117-cov-8.048083_pt1 | contig 37117 bp, 34 predicted proteins | sample MGYA00242906_ERZ507928 | MGnify/ENA primary metagenome ERZ507928 (study PRJEB26167, sample SAMN06115497) | human gut metagenome | host: Homo sapiens | place: China:Shanxi | collected 2015-05-07...
CCCATCAACGACCTGTCCCGCGGCTGCAACGCGCAGGAGGTCTACTCCATGGCCATCATCACCGCCGGTCTGGTGGACTGATCGCCACTTCCCCGTATCACTTTCTGCGGCAGATCATCCCTTACGGGATGATCTGCCGTTTTTTTCAGTTCTCCCTGCCGGACTTTACGCATCCTTGACTTGCCTTGCCCGCCGCCGTATAATGAAGTCGAATTCTCTCACAAAGGAGTACAAGGTATGAGCAAACAGAACACCCCTTTCCGTTATGATTTCGTCGGAAGCTTCCTCCGCCCCGCAGAGCTGAAGCAGGCGCGTCTGGATTTTCAGGCCGGTAAAATCGGCGCTGACACGCTGAAGGCCGCAGAGGACGACGCGATCTGCGCTCTGGTAGCCAAGCAGAAGGCAGCCGGGTATCATGTCATTACGGACGGTGAATTCCGCCGGGCCACCTGGCATCTGGATTTCATGTGGGGCTTTTGCGGCGTAGGACACAGCCGCACGGAAAAGGGTCTGCCCTTCCACGGGGAAGCCGCCATGCTGGACGACACCTATCTTACCGGGAAGGTAAGCGTGGAAAATCACCCCTTTGTGGAGCATTTCAAGTTTGTCAAGGCGCTGGAGGATGAAAATACCGTTGCCAAGCTGACCATTCCCGCTCCCGCCCAGTTCTTGGAGCAGATGGTCATGCCCTTTGCCATGGAAAATACCAGAAAATACTATCCCAACACCGAAAAGCTGGCAGAGGATCTGGCCATCGGCTACCGCAAGGTCATTGCCGATGTATACGCCGCCGGATGCCGGAACCTGCAATTTGACGATTGCAGCTGGGGAATGCTGGTGGATCCCCGCGCCTGCCTGATTTTCGACACGGATGAAAAGGGGCTGGAGGCCATTAAAGAGCAGATGCTCGCCGCCAACAATCTGGCTATGGAGGGCAAGCCGGCGGATCTGGTTATCAACACCCACGTCTGCCGCGGCAACTTCCACAGCACCTACGCCAGTTCCGGCGCTTATGACAGCGTAGCCAAGACGCTGCTGGCACGGGAAAACGTCAACGCCTACTATCTGGAATTTGACGACGAGCGCTCCGGCGGCTTTGAACCTCTGGCCGCTGTCAGCGGGGAGAAAAAGGTCGTGCTGGGTCTTGTGACCACCAAGCGCCCGGAGCTGGAGGACAAGGCCGCAGTGATCGCCCGCATCCACGAAGCCGCCAAATATATTCCCCTGGACCGTCTGTGTCTCAGCCCCCAGTGCGGTTTTGCCAGCTGTGAGATCGGCAACAAGCTGACGGAGGCGCAGCAGTGGGCGAAGCTGTCTCTGGTAAAGGAAATTGCCGAAGAAGTCTGGGGATAATGCGCCGTTTTCCCGCTTTTATCTGCAAAAAGCGCACCCAATGCCGTGCATTGGGTGCGTTTTTTCTTGCAAAGGCAGCAGGAAGCGTCCGGTGACAGGCGCTTTCGCTTCCCTGACAGGGCCGCTGTCACTTTTTCTCCAAATACGCCCGGCAGCAGCGGCGGGCTTCCTCCGCCACGGCCGCCTCATCCACAGTGACCAGACAGCCGTCCCTGACCACGATCCGGCCCTGCACCACCGTGCAGTCCACCGGCCCCCGCAGCCCCACGGTGGCCAGCACGTCCGCGGGGCTGTACTCCCCGCCTACCAGCTCCAGCCTGCGGCTGTCCACCAAAAACAGGTCTGCACATTTTCCTGCTGCCAGCTGGCCGATATCGTCCCGTCCCAGCAGCCGTGCGCTGCCGCGGGTGGCCATTTTCAGCACCTGATACCCGGAGGGGGCGGCCTTGCTGGCGTGCAGGCGGTGAAGCAGATACGCCACCCGCAGTTCCTCCATCAGAGAGGACCCGTCGTTGCTGGCGGAACCGTCCACGGCCAGTCCCACCGGGACACCCAGCGCCAGCATTTCCGGCACCCGCGCCACGCCGGAGGCCAGCTTCATGTTGCTGATGGGGCAGTGGGCCACGCCGGTGCCGGTGCGGGCCAGCTCCCGTAGCTCCTCGTCGTTAAAGTGAATGCCATGAGCAAACCAGACGTCCGGGCCGGTCCATCCGAGGGAGGACATGAACTCCAATGGCCGGACACCGTGATGCGTCAGCATATAGCGCTCCTCGTCTCTGGTTTCACACAGGTGGGTGTGAAGCCGCACCCCATACTGTCGGGCCAGAATCGCGCTCTGACGCAGCAATTCCGGGCTGACTGAGAAGGGCGAACAGGGGGCCAGCGCCACCTGACGCATGGAACCGGGACGGGAATCGTGGTAGGCTTCAATGACCCGCACAGAATCCCGCATAATCTCATCCACCGTCTGCACCACGCTGTCCGGCGGCAGGCCGCCGTCCTTTCGGGACAGATCCATGCTGCCGCGGGAGGCAAACATTCGGATCCCCAGCTCCTCCGCCGCGGAAAACTGCGTTCCCAGCAAGTCGCCCGCTCCCGCCGGGAATACATAGTGGTGGTCAAAGCAGGTGGTGCAGCCGTGCTTGAGCAGTTCGCCCATGCCGGTGAGGGAGGACAGGCGGATCACCTCGGAATCCAGATTCTTCCAGATCTCATACAGGGTCGTCAGCCAGTCGAACAGCTCCATATTCTGCACCTGCGGCAGATTGCGGGAGAAGGTCTGATAGAGGTGGTGATGGGTGTTCACCAGACCGGGATAGCACCAGTAATGGGTACCGTCGATCACGGTGTCCGCCGTCTGGGGAAGATGTTCCCCCATGGTGCGGATCCAGCCGTCCTCACAGTACACATCGACATTGTGTAAGATTTGATCCGCATCGTCACAGGTGATAAGCGTATTCAGATTTTTCAGCAGCAGGGTGGACACGGAACCACACTCCTTTCCTTGCCACCAGTATAGAAGAAAAATATCGGAAGGTCAACCGGCAGTCTGGCTGCGCCGGAATCCTTGACAAAGCGCTGGATCCGCACTATACTGATTTTGATTATCTTGGAAGAAAGGCAACCGCGCAGTATGATGTATACCATGGGGATGCTGATGTGCAATACCGTCTCTGGTGCGTTCTGAGATCTCTCAAACAGCAAATTTCAAAGGCGGTTATGGCGCGTACCCATAACCGCCCTTTTATTTTACCCACAGGATAACAGGAGGATTTTATTATGTCAGGCATCGGAACCAAATGCGTACAGGCAGGCTACACTCCCGGCAGCGGCGAACCCCGGCAGGTGCCGATCATTCAGAGCACCACCTTCAAATACGCTTCCAGCAGCGACATGGGGAAGCTCTTCGATCTGGAGGCCAGCGGCTATTTCTACTCCCGGCTGCAAAATCCCACCAACGACACGGTGGCAGCCAAAATCGCGGCGCTGGAGGGCGGCTCGGCGGCCATGCTCACCTCCTCCGGTCAGGCGGCCAATTTCTATGCCGTGTTCAACATCGCCTCCTGCGGGGATCATGTGGTGTCCTCCTCCAGCATTTACGGCGGCAGCTACAATCTCTTTGCCGTGACCATGAAGCGCATGGGCGTGGACTTCACCTTTGTGGAGCCGGACTGCACGCCGGAGGAGCTGGACGCAGCCTTCCGTCCCAATACGAAGGCCGTTTTCGGCGAGACCATCGCCAATCCGGCGCTGACGGTGCTGGATATTGAAAAATTTTCCAGAGCCGCCCACAGCCACGGCGTCCCCCTGATTCTGGACAACACCTTCGCCACCCCCATCAACTGCCGTCCCTTTGAGTGGGGCGCGGACATCGTGACCCACTCCACCACCAAGTACATGGACGGCCACGCCAGCGCCGTCGGCGGCTGCATTGTGGATTCCGGCAGGTTTGACTGGACAAAGTACCCCGACAAGTTCCCTGGCCTGTGTACGCCGGATGAGAGCTACCACGGCGTCACCTACGCGGAGCGCTTCGGCCTGGAGGGGGCCTACATCACCAAGGCCACCGCTCAGCTGATGCGGGATCTCGGCTCTATTCAGGCTCCCCAGAACGCCTATTACCTGAGTCTGGGGCTGGAAAGTCTCCACGTCCGCATGAAGCGCCACTGTGAAAACGCCCAGAAGGTGGCGGAGTTCCTTCAGCAGCATGAAAAGGTCGCCTGGGTGCAGTACTGCGGCCTGCCGGGGGACAAGTACTACGAGCTGGGCAAAAAGTACCTGCCCAACGGCTCCTGCGGCGTGGTGTCCTTCGGAGTAAAGGGCGGTCGCGCCGCCGCTGAAGCCTTCATGGGCCGGCTGAAAATTGCCGCCATTGAAACCCATGTGGCCGACGCCCGCACCTGCTGCCTGCACCCCGCCTCCTCCACCCACCGGCAGATGAACGCCGAGGAGCTGAAAGCTGCCGGGGTGCCGGAGGATCTGGTGCGCTACTCCTGTGGTCTGGAGGACGCGGAGGATCTGATCGCGGATCTGGCTCAGGCCTTGGACGCCTGAGCCGGGTAATGCTTCAAGCAGAAAGGAAGTTATTTCGTGCCGATCAAAATTCCGGACGGATTGCCCGCTGCCAAAACGCTGGCCAGTGAAAACATCTTTGTCATGGGTGAGACACGGGCCGTCACGCAGGATATCCGTCCCCTGCACATTCTGGTGCTGAACCTGATGCCCACCAAAATTGAAACGGAGACCCAGCTATCCCGTCTGCTGGGGAATACGCCCTTGCAGGTGGAGCTGGAATTCATCCACACCTCCAGCCACGAGTCCAAAAACACCTCCCGCGAGCATCTTTTCCAGTTCTATAAGGTGTTCGATGAGGTGAAGGACCGAAAGTTTGACGGCATGGTTATTACCGGCGCGCCGGTGGAGACCATGCCCTTTGAGGAGGTGGAATACTGGCCGGAGATCTGCCGGATCATGGAGTGGAGCAAGACCCATGTCTATTCCACCTTCCACATCTGCTGGGGGGCGCAGGCCGGGCTGTATTATCACTACGGCATCAAAAAGTACGCCCTGCCGGAGAAACTCTTCGGCGTGTTTCCCCATGTGGTGGAGCGGCGCTCCTCCATGCTGATGCGGGGCTTTGACGACGTGTTTATGGTTCCCCACTCCCGCCATACCACCATCCGGCGGGAGGAAGTGGAGGCCTGTAAGGAGTTGAAGCTGCTGGCCTCCTCCCCTCAGGCTGGGGTTTACGCCATGGCCACCGAGGGCGGACGGCAGATCTTCATCACTGGCCATTCCGAATACGACACCAACACCCTGCAAAAAGAGTACCTCCGGGACAAGGCAGCAGGGCTGCCCATCCATGTGCCGGAAAACTATTTTCCCAACGATGACGACACCCAGCCCCCTCAGGCCACCTGGCGCAGCCATGCCAATCTGCTGTATCAGAACTGGCTGAACTACTTTGTCTATCAGGAAACGCCTTACGACCTCCACTCCATTGGAAATGCGTAAGCTGAATCCAAATGCGCCGAGACGCGAGAACCGTATGTATCGGGATCTGACACAGGGCAGCAGCACAAAGGGACTGCTGCTCTTTGCCGCCCCCATGGTGGCGGGAAATCTGCTCCAGCAGCTCTACAACATTGCGGATACCCTGATCGTAGGACAGGCGCTGGGACGCAACGCGCTGGCGTCCGTCGGCTCCGCCTTTACCCTGATGACCTTTCTGCCCTCCGTTTTTCTGGGGCTTTCCATGGGATCCGGGGCGCTGTTTTCCATCTATCTGGCCCGCGGGGCATCTGGGCCGCCATTCCCATCGGCTGGTTTCTGGCCGACGCCGTGGGATATGGTTATTACTTCCGTTGCCGCGCCCGGCTTCTGGTGGAAACGTCCTGACGATTTTCCCTTGCCGCCGCATCCGTTCCGTGGTAAAATTCTGATCTGTACGATTTACCCGTTGGAACGAAAGGACCTGTCATGAACCAGAAAGAACTCAACGAGATCCGGCGGCGCTTCAAGCTGGATCGGAACAGTATTTCAAAAATTTTCGGCTGCTATGTCAACAGCAACAAGGAGATCATCTCCTGGATCGACGCCTCCATGGGCCTGATGCAGCAGGAGGAACAGGAGATGTATCTGGGTCTTTTGAAAAAGGCCCTTTCCGGTGCGCTGGGCAAGAACCTTGTGGACATCGTATTCTCCACCCAGCAGGTGGCGGACAGCGACGAACACCGGCTCTTACAAACCATGCGGCAGACGGAGCTGAAAGACCCCGGCTCCCGCGAGACCTTCTGCCGCCGCCTGATCGACGCGCTGGACATGGGTGAGACCAACTACCTCATCCTGCTGGCCGCCGATACCTACGACGTTCCTCACAAGAGCAAGGACGACGAGTTTCAGGCGGACGCTGGGGACACGGTCTACCGCTATTTCGTCTGCGCCGTCTGCCCGGTGAAGGCTCCCACGCTGGAACTGCGGTATGACCACGACCTGAACGAATTCCACCCCGGCTCCACCGGCCACATTGCCCTGGCGCCGGAGCTGGGCTTCCTGTACCCCGCTTTCGACAACCGGGCCGCCAACATCTATAACCTGTTGTTCTACGCCAAGAACCCGGCGGAGCTGCATCAGGAGGTCATCGACGCCTTGTTCCGCGTGGAGCCGCCCATGTCCGCAGCGGAGCAGAAGAACATCTTCGACACGGCGCTGACGGAAGCGCTGGACAAGGATTGCAGTTACGACGTGGTGCAATCCGTCCATGAGCAGATCCGGGCAAGAATCGAGGATCACAAGGAGACCCACGACCCGGAGCCGCTGGAACTGACCGTTTCCGACGTAGGCATAATCCTCGCCAACAGCGGCGTGGACGCTGGGAAGGTGGAGGCGTTCAAGGAAAACTGCGAAAAACAGTACGGCGAAAACGCCGTACTGAACCCGGTGAATATCATCGAAAGCCGCAAGTTTGAAGTCACCACCCCGGAGGTGAAGATCACCATCGCCCCGGAGAACAGCTACATGATCGAAACGCGGGTCATCGACGGCCGCAAGTACCTGCTGATCCCCGCTGACGACGGCGTGGAGGTCAACGGTATCGGTGTCAGCATTGCCATGCCCCATGCGCCGGAGGAACCCGCCCAGCCCTGACGGGGGATTCCGCCCGCAGGCCGTTCTGAAACCATCGCCCCCGCAGTTCAGCTATGGGCTGAACTGCGGGGGCCTTTTTCGCCTGTTTTCCGCGCAAAAAGCACCGGCGCTGCCGCAGAGAACGGCAGCGCCGGTGTTGCTTTTCATGACCGGGATTTACTTGGAAGCGCGGTACAGGAAGGTCACGATCTGACCGCGGGTGCAGGTGTTGTTGGGCATCAGCGCTCCGCCGTTGCCCTGAACGATCCCGTTGGCCAGCGCCCAGTTCATGGCGGACACGGCGTAGCCGGGCAGGGATGCAGCATCGCTGAAGCCGGAGATCAGTTCCTGCAGCGTCACGGCTTCCAGACCGTTGGCAATCGCGCCGCGGAACAGGAAGGTCACAGCCTGTGCGCGGGTGCAGGGTGCGTCGGGGCTGAAGGTGGTGGCGGTGGTGCCGTTGGTGATGCCGTTCTCCACGGCCCACAGCACAGCCTTGGCGTAGTATGCGTCAGCGGCAACATCCGTGAAGGGGTTCACCGTCGTCTTGGGAGCGGGAGAACCGGCTGCACGCCACAGGAAGGTCACAATCTGGCCGCGGGTGCAGGCAGCGTTGGGGCTGAAGGTGGCAGCGGTGGTGCCGTTGGTCACGCCGTTCTCCACAGCCCACTTCACGGCGTCCGCGCAGTAGGAATCGGAGGAAACGTCCGCAAAGGAGACGGTGGTCTGGGTCTTGCTGAAGGCTGCGGTCACGGTGACATTGGCGGCAGGCATGGTGAAGGTGTACTTGCCATTGCCATTGTCCGTCACCTTGACGGTGTCGCCGCCGGCGGTCTTGACCGTAACGCCGCTCACTGCATAGCCGCTGTTGGCGGAAGCGGTGACGGAAACGGTGTCGCCCTTTTCAGCCCGCTTGGGAGACGCGGTGACGGTGCCGTTCTGGCTGTCCTCAACGGTGACGGAATAGGTTCTGGAGGAAGAGCTGCCGGAGGAAGAACCGCCGGAGCTGCGCTTCGCATTCACGGGGATATCCGCAGAAACCGTGCTGTTGTCAATGGTGATCTGGTAGTTCTGGGTATATCTGGCCATGCCGGGTTCATAGGCATAGATGACCAGCGCCAGCGTATGGCCTGCCTCCACCTCATAGACGGTGGACTGGAGGTAGATGGTGTAATCGTGATAGGTCTTGCCGTCCAGAGCCACTCTGGTATCAGCGGTGTGAGAATCAAAACCGGCGCCGGGGTTGCAGAGATCCATCCAGCCGTGGGAAATGATCTTATAGGTTACATCGCTGGCTTTCAGCTTCGTGAGGTCATAGTTGGGGAGACCGCCGCCCATCCAGGCGCCGCCCTCGGCCAGCGGGGTCTTGGGAACATAGCTGCCGGAGGTATTGAAAGCGGGGAAGGTCTTGCCTTCGGGCGCGATATCCACCAGCATGGCGCTGACCATCAGCGCGTCACGCTCCCCGATGGGTGTCCCATTGTCATCGGTATTTTCAGTCAAAGCGCTGAAGTTCACCGCAACGGTGCCCTTGATGGTCGTGTCCTTTTCAACCGTCTGAGTATACATCACACTGCCATCGGTAGAATCAGCGGTGAACTTGCTCTGCCAGTTGGAAGAGTTGACGCCAAGATCGGCATAATTGCTGTTGATGGTAGTGGTCTCGCTGTCTGCATTGGCCTCGAAAATCATGCTGCTGGCAGTGTCCCAACTGTCGTAGGTATTCCAGACGTCGGTATCATGGCTGCTTTGGGCGGTAACGGCGGCCATGTCCTCAGCGCCGTTTTCAACACCGTACAGGTAGTGGCTGAACCAGCGGTTCAGGATCTCGTCATAGCTGGAATCGCCGATATCAAACACCAGATTGCCTGCGGGATAGGTAGGAGTCAGATGAGCGTCCTGATGCAGCAGGAGCTTCACGTTCTCACCGGCTTTGGTGAAAGCGTTGTACATCAGCTGGAACTCCTTGGTGCGAACGTTGTAGTCGTTCAGGCCGTGAACGATCAGCGCGGAGCAGTTGATCTGAGAAGGGCCGGTGGTGCCGATGGGGCCGGTTTGAGTGGTATTCACCGTATAGTCGCGGATATTCCAGTGGCCGCCGGTCTCGCCGTAGTTGCCGTTCAGGGCAAGTTGATCGTTTGAAATCTGCCCCAGATAAGCCTTGTAATCCTCGGAGATCGTATTCCAGTCGGCCTCATCCAGCTTCCGGCCAGCGCAGTAGTAAGCCAAAATCTGAGAGTAAGCGGGGTTGGTGCCTGTGGAAATGCCCTGAGAGTTGGTATACTCATACCAGCTGGCGATGCCGGCCACGGGGACGATGGTCTTAAGACCCTTGACGCCGGTGGTGGCCAGGCCAAACTGGGTGGTTCCGGCGTAGGAACGGCCGGTCATGCCCACGCTGCCGTTGGACCAGTCCGCCTTGATGGTGTTAGTGGCGTTGAGGTCGGTGTAGGCCACCCGATCACCGGTGAGCCACTCGATGACGCACTTAAAAGCGTCGATCTCCAGATCGGTGCCGCAGGTCTCAAAGCCCTCGGAGCCTTTGGTACCCAAGCCGCCGCACTCTACCACGGCATAGCCACGGACCAGATAATAGTCGTACCAGTCCAAGTCCTCATAGTCCATCATTTTCTCATAGGGATTGTAGTAGTACCAATCGGCGGAGTTGGCGTTGGCGGCATGAGCCATCGTGCCGATCTCATTAGTCCTCACCCGAGGGGCTGGCTGGCTGTAAAGGGAGTCCACATCATAGCCGTCGGCAGAAGTCTCTGCCCTGCCCCAAGTGGTACAGCCGGTGATGTAGGGACGGGCTTCGTAGATGGTAGCAGCCTCGTAGTCACCCTCCGCAGCAGCGCGGGGTACCTGCACCAGAGCCTTCACCAGGTCCAGCTTGCCGTCGCCGTCGGTGTCGTAGTTGGTCTCCACATAGACACAGTAACGGATGATATCGCTGTCCTCATTGCTGTATCCCTCTTCCACAGCGCCGGTGGTAAAGGGGAAGATGGGCTGGGCCATGCCGTTGACAAACAGAGGCTCATGTGCGCTGCCGTCCTTCATAGCGCCCTTCAGCGCCTGATAGCCATCGCTGTTCACCAGTTCGGTCAGGAATTCCTGCGTGCAGACCTCGTCTGCATCGTGCTTATCCTTGTTCAGCATTCCAAGGCTGTCGGCCAGAGCCACACAGTCGGAATCGCTGCCCAGCTGGCTGTTATCCATGCCAGCGGTCTGGAACAGCATCCGCAGAGCCTGACCCAGATTCACGGCTGCATTGCTTGCGGAGTTCTCCACGCCATAGGCGGCGAGGTCCGCATAGGTCACGGGGGCGTCGCTGTCCGCTTCCCCAATGGCGTATGCCGGTGCGGCAACAGACAGGGTCAGCGCCGCCGTCAGCAGGAACGCCAGGAATCTCTTTCTGATCATGCTTACACCACTTTCTTTCTCTTTCAGTTTTACCGCTTTACGGGGCAGAGCCGGGTGTAAACGCCGTGCTGCTGAACGGGGATATCACCTGTGGGCTTTTGCTTGCCGGAAATGGCGGTTTTGAAGTTATTTTAGGCGCGCTCTGGCAGGTTTTTCAAGGAAAATTTAGCAGAGAATTTGCATTTTATCACTTTGAACCATTAAAGGGTCGATCTTTGAAAATATTTTGCAATTTCCCACAAACGCATTCATTTTTTCTGATAGCGCTTTCATTTTAGAAGTGATAGCTATTATCTGGCGCAGTTTTTAAAACCATAAGCAAACGTTATGATAATTACATTGGCTTCCCTCGCAGGCCCCGTTTTTGCCGCGAAAAAAGCAGCGGTTTCTCTGCCGAAACCGCTGCTTTTATGAATGTGTCAGGATGTGCTGCCGCGCCGGATTTCCCCCTGCCGCAATTCGATGATCCGGGCGTTCAGGGCTTCCAGATCTGCCCGGTCATGGGTCACCAGCAGCACCGGCGTTGTCTCCGCCCTGTGGGCGATGCACTCTGCCCCATGGCGGCGGTTCTCCGCATCCAGTCCGGCAAACGGCTCGTCCAGCGCGATGGCCTCTGCGTCTGCCAGCAGTGCGCGGGCCAGCGCCAGTCGGCGCTTCATGCCGCCGGACCATTCCCGCACCGGCCTGTCCTCCGCATCGGAAAGCCCCAATTCCGCCAGCAGCCGCCGGGCGGCCGCCTCGTTCCAGCCGCTTCCCAGCGCAAAGCGGAGGTTTCCCATGGCGTCCAACCCGTCCAGCAGGCGATCCTCCTGAAAAACGGCGCTCCAGCGGACGCCGGTTCCCAGCAGTTCCCCGCTGTCCGGGCGCTCCAGTCCCAGCAGGATCCGCAGCAGCGTGGTCTTGCCTGCCCCGGAGGGCGCCCACAGGGCCGTCACCCCCGGTTCTATGGTGAAGGAGACGTTTTGCAGCACCAGGCGGCCATGATAGGATTTGCATATATTCCGAAGCTCCATCAGCCGCCCACCTTTCTCGCCGCCCAGTCCGTCAGGATCAGGAACAGCCGCTCAAACAGCACAGACACCGCCACAATGGTCACGGTCCACGCAAACAGATCCGGCGTCTGGAAATACACCTTGGCGGTGTACAGCCGCTCCCCGACGGAACCGGCAGGCAGGCCGATGACCTCCGCCGCCGCCCCGGCTTTCCAGCAAAGCCCCAGTCCCAGAGAAACTGCCGTGCGGAAATAGGGCATAATCTGGGGCAGGTAGATGTACCGCAGCTGCCGGGAAAACGGCACCCGGAACACCCGCGCCATCTCCAGCAGCTGCCCATCCGTGCGGCGGATGCCCTCCAGCACGTTCAGATACACCGGTGGAAACACCATCAGCGCCGAAATGAACAGGGACAGGCTGCGGCTGTTGAGCCATATCAGCGCCAGAATGATAAAGGAGGCCACCGGCACCGCCTTGATAACCGCCACCAGCGGCGCCAGCAGCTCCCCCACGCCGTTTTTCCACGCTGCCAGCGCCGCCAGCAGCACCGCCAGCAGGGTGGAGAGCAGAAACCCGCCGAAGATCCGGGCGGCAGACCAGCCCACCGTCTGCCAGAAGGCAGTCGTGACAGCCAGCTGCCCCAGCCGGTACAGGACGGCGGCAGGGGATGCCAGCAGCAGGCTTCCGTGGGGATAGGCGCGGGCTAACCCCATGGCTGCCAGCTGCCACACCGCCAGCCAGAAGATCACCGCCCACAGGCGGATTTTTGAGGTTTTTTCCCCCATGGGCGGCTCCTTTCCGTTCCGTGATTCAAATTACGGCAGAGCGCTGCTCTGCCGTAATGGTTGGGTTATCTTTATGCGCCGTAGTAGAAATCGTCGGCAGGCAGCGCGCCGCCCACGGAAGAAGGCTCCGCGTCCGCCAGCACCTGCAAATAGCCGGAGAGTTTCTCCTTCATCTCGCTGCCGGTGATGCAGACGATGTTGCAGTAGGGCAGCGCCTTTTCCGCCACAGGCGCGGCTTCCACAATGCCGTATTCGGAGATCAGCTGGGCGGCGTCTGCGTTATTGGCGTTGGCCCACTCCACACTGGCTTCATACTCTGCAAGGAACGCATCTACCGCGCCGGGATTGGCTTCCACCACATCCCGCCGGGCCACAATGACGCCGGTGATGAGGCCGGAGCCATTATCCAGCGCATCCCACTCCGCCGTCAGATCCAGCGCCATCCGCAGCCCCTCGATCTTGGTCTGGGCCACGGTGACAAAGGGCTGGGGCAGCAGGGCGATGGTGGCCTGTCCGCTGGCCAGCGCCGCCACACATTCGCTATGCTCGCTCTTCCAGTCGATGGTCACATCCTTGTCCGGGTCAATGCCGTTCTCGCTGAGCAGATACCGCAGGGCGTATTCCGGGGTGCTGCCCTTTCCGGCGGCCACGATGGTCTGGCCCTTCAGATCCGCCATAGACTGCACGGTTTCGCCGTTCTCCACGATATACAGCACGCCCAGAGTGTTGACCGCTAGAACCTCCACAGCCCCCTCGGTCTTGCCGTACAGCACAGCGGCCAGATTGGCAGGCACGCAGGCCATGTCCAGATCCCCCTTGATGAGAGCGGGGGTCACCTCGTCGGCGGAACCGGCCAGGGTGAATTCGTAGGTATTGCCGGTGGATACCACATCCTCCTTGCCCTCCATCATCTCATTGACCGTGTCGCTCAGACTCATCAGCTCCACCAGTCCCATGGCGGTGGGACCTTTCAGCGCTGCGATTCTGAATTCCGCCGGAGTGAATTCCGGGGTCTCAGGGACTTCCGCAGGTTCTTCGCTCTGTGCGGGTTCCTCCGTTTGCGCGGGTTCCTCCGCTTTCTGGCCGCAGGCGGCCAGAGACAGCGTCAGAGCCAGAGACAGGCCCAGTGCCAGCAGTTTTTTCTTCCAATTCATAAGTCCGCTTCCTTTCATACGCTCCCTGCCGGGGCATAGACGGTCTTGGCGGTGACGCCCTCCAGACGGCCCAGCTTGCCGGACAGGGCGGAGATGACGTCGCCGGGGGCGTCCATGGCCACACTGATGATGTTCACGCCCTTTTCCCGATAGGGTACGCCCATCCGTCCGATGATATGCGGCCCGTACTGATGCAGCAGCTCATTGAGTACGGTAACGGAAGCGCCCTCCCGGACAATGATGGCAATGACGGCCACCCGCGTTTCCACAGCTTCCACAGCGGTCTCTCCTTCCAGAATAATGATACATCCCCCCTGCCGTTCGGCAGAGGGGATGACAAATGTACACAGTTGTCCTTCCTCAACTTTCGGTTCGGAGCTTCCTCACCGGCAGAACGGTATCGGGGCGGTGTCGCCGGGCAGAAATACTTTCCGGAGACAAGAGCAACATACCATATCCAGCTTTGCCTGTCAAGCCAGACGCGGAAATTGCCCGTTTATCTGCACTTGACGGAATGAATCCTGCTGATTTTGCCGGGCAGCGCGGGTTCGGGCGTTAAACGGCGAAAAAATCTGCTGCACGATGTGGGAAAGCCGGAACATTCTGTCGGCGGGTTCCGTCCATATATACAGACAAGTCGGATTTTAAGGAGGCATGGAACATGAAGAAGTTAACGGCAGCGATCCTCAGCCTTGCGCTGGTTTTCTCATTGGCAGGCTGCGGGGCAGCAGCTCCAGCCGGCACAGGTTCTTCCGCACCGTATGCCGGAGCGCCCAAAATCGTGTTAGACGGTCACGATTACTTTGCAGCGGACCTGACCATTTTGGATGAACTGCCGGAGGGGTATCTTTATGCCGGTGAACTGACGGACGCAGAAAAAGAATATGCCGCCATCGACGGCAGTCAGTATTATACTCCTGAGGGAGCGGAAACGCCGGATGACTTTTATGTATATCAGGAATGTGGAACAAGGATCAGCGACACAGAGGTGGACAACACCCAAAGGCAGTGGGCCTATGTGAAGTGGAGCAGACGCTGACCCGTTCCTTATCCGCTGCCGTGACGGAACCGAAATGCATACAGCGCCGCCCTTCCGGGCGGCGCTGTCGTGTGAAGAAAAGTGGCATCTTTTCTCGGTTTTCCGATGCGGCCCCATCCGCGCCGGAAAACAAGGGTGGAGACTTGCAGGATCTCCGGGAAAAAGGAAAGATAGAAAAGAAAGATAGGAAATAGGAAGATAAGGTTTAGGAAAGATAGGAAATAAGGAAAGAAAAATAGAGGTGTATTCCCGTGGCTTATTCCGCCAGCTGCTTGCCCATGGCACGGCAGGCTTCCAGCGTGTCGTCGTCAGGCGTTTCCTGACAGGTAATGCTGTCGCAGGCCAGATTGATCCCGGCGTCGTCGCAGTCCTTTTCCCAGGTCCGCATCCACTCGCCGTCGCCCCAGCCGAAAGAGCCGAAGAGGGCAACCTTTTTGCCGCCCAGGCTGTTCTTGCAGGCGGAGAACATAGGCTCGAACTCCATCTCCTCCAGCACTTCAGAACCCATGGCCGGGCAGCCGAAGGCCACCGCGTCCACGCCGCTGAAGGTAGAAGCGTCCACCTGAGCAGGCTCCAGAAGCACAGCCTCCGCACCCGCATTCTTCATACCCTCCAGAACGGCTTCTGCCATCTGCTTGGTGTTGCCGGTGCCGCTCCAATAAATCACAGCAGTCTTTTTCATGTTGAACATTCTCCTTTCTTGAGAGATATCCGGCGGCTCGAAAGCCGCGGCATTTGGTATATCAGACCGCGACGGCAAGCTGTCCGATGCCGGAACCGGCCCGCCAAAGCTCGCAGTAGATATCGGTGCATTTGCGGTATCTGGCAAACAGGCGCTGTGCCTGCTCCACGTCGCCGTAGACCTTCCAGAGTCCCGCGCATTTGTAGTTGACGGCCCGGTTTTCGATGAAACCCAGCACGTCCTGAGGCGGATAGCTGAGAAACAGCCCTACCTCATGAGGGAATTCGCCCCCGGAGCGAAAGCGCCGCGCCAGATACGCCACGCACTGCTCACTGCCCTTGTTCGGATATCCGGCCTCCGCCAGCAGCGTCCCTGCCAGCTGATCCTTCAGATCCTTCCGCAGTTCGGAGGGGCGGTAGAGGTACAGCAGAGCCTTTCTGTCCTGATAGCGCAGCGGCAGCAGCCGCAGCCCCTTGGGTACCAGAATCCGATTCAGATCCCGGATCTCTGCCGTCAGGCCGGGCAGACTGTCAAAGGGAACCGGGAAAATCGTGCCGGTCTTGATGCCGGCCAGCGTCGGCGCACATTGCCGCACCAGATTTTCCTCAGACATACAGTGCGCTCCTTCCGGCCCGGTCAGGTTCCGCAGCACAGGCAGACGCCGGTGTGAAAAGCGCCCACCCGCGCTGTGGACACCCCAAGTTAGAGGGCCTTAACTTTTGAAGAGGAAAGGGGGGCTTAACCTCTTTGACTGTATCCTATCAGAATTTCCCTGCCGCATCTGCTCCAAAACGATGGATCCGGCTCCAAAACGATAAAAAGTCCAATTTTCTTTTTCCGGCAGGATCTCGCAGAGAAGCCCGCCTCTGAAGCGGCAGACCGCAGCAGCTGTCAGGCGGTATCAGCAGGCCGTCCCCCGCTCTCCCTGCGGGGCGCAGCTGTCGTAAGCCTCGCCTGCCCGGTATTCCCGCGGAGAAACGCCCACCACATCCCGGAAAGCCTTGGCGAACTTGCTGGCATTGTCATAGCCGAACTGGCCTGCAATATCCAGCACTGTCCGATCCGTATCCCGCAGCAGCTCTGCCGCTCCCCACATCCGCTGGGAACGGACATAAGCCGCCGGGGACATCCCATAGACCCCGGCAAAGCTGGCCTTCACCTGCGCTTCGGAAACGCCGAACCGGTGGGACAATTCCCGCAGGGTCACGGTCTGATCCGGTTCCGCCAGCAGGCAGGCGCGCACCTGCTCCGCCAGTGTCACCTGCGAAGCGGTGCAGCCATGAACCGGCTGCGCGGCTGGCTCCAGCGTGCTGAGAAACAGCAGCAGCTCCAGTAGCTTCACTTTCAGGTACCCCTTGCGGATGTCCTCCGGCACGGCGTAAAGCTCCGAAAAGACGTGCTTCACCCGCCGGGAAGACCGGGCGGCAAAGACAGCGCCGCCGGGACACAGCTTTCCCATCAGCGCCGCCGGACGCACTTCCACATCGCTCAGGATGCAGGACAGACATTCCGGCGCATCCGCCGGATCAATCACCACCGCGATCCCATGGTAATGCCCGGTGGGAAAGCGGCTGCCCTGAGGCAGCGAGGAAGCCCGCGCCACCACCAGATCTCCCGGTGCCAGGTAGAAATAGCGGCCATTCTGCCGGTACTCCACCCGCCCTTCCAGACAATGATGGATCTCCAGACGTTCACCCGAACCGCCCCGCGCCTCCCGGCAGGAGCGGGCGTGAATATCCCGGTAAATCAGTTCCATTCCCGGAAACACCGAATACAGGATCTCAGCAGCCTCTCCTCCTGTGGCGTCCAGATGGATCATCCGGGGCGCATCGTTCTTGCAGACCGTCTCCAAGCAGGGGCGGGTTTCCGTGGATGGCGCAATGGGCAGCATGGCAGGGACTCCTTTCAACGCAGGTACGTTAGTTAGATTGCTTTAACCAAAGCATAGCACATCTTTTGCCGCCGCGCAAGTTTACCGGCCCATAAAAACATTCCCGCGGGCGGTCGATTTCCGACATCCCGCTAAAGCAAGGTTCACAGGGTATACTGCAAAAAACAAATACGCGTAAGCGGCAGATAACAACAAGCGCTATTCCGCCACATCCCCCTATCCGCTATTATATGCTATTCAGTTCTATCCACCTGCATATGCTGCAATTTACCCCAACGGGAGCAAAATACAAAAATCCGCATAAAAGTACCGTGGATATTATACTTGACCACATGAAGTTTACGACCAACAGGTATAGTACACTTTGACATTACCAGTTCCTGTCACTATCAAATTAGTCAAATTAAGTATCACTTCGTACCACTTCCGCTATGACCTTGAAGCACTACGTCAAAAGCAGATGCAACAATCCGCATGAAGCAGCGGCGGCGGTGGATGCCCTCTACAGCGCCCACCATCCGTATGGGCTTCTTTTTTGCAAAAAAAGCTACCGCCTGCAAAATGCAGACGGTAGCTTCATACATATCTCGGCGCTTTTTTGTTGGCAACTGTCGTAAATTTGTGGTAAGTTTATCAGATTGCCAGCGAAAAGTCCTTTGCTTTCAATGCTTTGCGGCGATTGATTAGTACATGCCGCCCATGCCGGGATCGGCGGGAGCTGCGGGCGTGGGGGGTTCGGGCTTGTCGGCCACCAGAGATTCGGTGGTCAGAACCATGGCGGAGACGGAAGCGGCGTTCTCCAGAGCGGAACGGGTCACCTTGGCGGGGTCGATGATACCGGCGGAGACCATATCGCAGTACTCCTCCTTGTAAGCGTCGAAGCCGTAGCCGACCTTGCCGGAGTTGCGGACCTTCTCCAGAATCACGGAGCCGTCCAGACCGGCGTTGGCAGCGATCTGACGGATGGGCGCTTCCAGAGCTTTGGCGATGATGCGGACGCCGGTCTTTTCGTCGCCGTCAACGGTGTTCAGCAGCGCTTCCACAGCGGGGATGATGTTCACAAAGATGGTGCCGCCGCCGGCGACCACGCCTTCCTCAACGGCAGCGCGGGTGGCGTTCAGAGCGTCCTCAATGCGGAGCTTCTTCTCCTTCATCTCGGTCTCGGTAGCGGCGCCGACCTTGATGACGGCCACGCCGCCGGCCAGCTTGGCCAGCCGCTCCTGCAGCTTCTCCTTATCATAATCGCTGGTGGTGACAGCGATCTGATTGCGGATCTGGCCCACACGATCCTTAATGGCCTGTGCGTCACCGGCACCGTCCACAATGGTGGTGTTCTCCTTGGTGACCTTCACCTGACGGGCGCGGCCCAGCATATCGATGGTGGCGGTCTTCAGTTCCAGGCCAACCTCCTCGCTGATGACGGTACCGCCGGTCAGGGTGGCAATATCCTGCAACATCTCCTTGCGGCGGTCGCCGAAGCCGGGGGCCTTGACGCACACAACGTTCAGGGTGCCGCGCAGGCGGTTGACAATCAGGGTGTTCAGGGCTTCGCCCTCCACATCCTCGGCGATGATGACCAGCTTCTTGCCAGACTGCACCAGCTGCTCCAGAATGGGCAGGATGTCGGAGATGACGGAGATCTTCTTGTCTGTGATGAGGAGATAGGCATCGTCAATGACGGCTTCCATCTTCTCGGTATCGGTGACCATATAGGGGGTGATATAGCCGCGGTCGAACTGCATACCTTCCACGACCTCGCTGTAGGTCTCGGCGGTCTTGGACTCCTCAATGGTGATCACGCCGTCGGCGGAGACCTTCTCCATGGCGTCGGCAATCAGCTTGCCAATCTCCTCATCGCCGCTGGAAACAGCGCCGACACGGGCGATGTCGTTGGAGCCGTCCACCTTCTTGGCCTGCTTCTTGACCTCAGCCACAGCGGCCTCCACGGCCTTGGACATACCCTTCTTTACCACGATGGGGTTGGCGCCTGCGGCCAGATTCTTCAGACCCTCATGGATCATGGCCTGTGCCAGCAGAGTAGCGGTGGTGGTGCCGTCGCCGGCGACATCGTTGGTCTTGGTGGAAACTTCCTTCACCAGCTGCGCGCCCATGTTCTCAAAGGGATCGGGCAGCTCAATTTCCTTGGCGATGCTGACGCCGTCGTTGGTGATGAGGGGAGCGCCGTACTTCTTATCCAGAACCACGTTGCGACCCTTGGGGCCAAGGGTAATCTTAACGGTATCGGCCAGCTGATCGACGCCGGCCTGCAGAGCCTTGCGGGCTTCATCGCCGCGCATAATGAGCTTAGACATAATTCATAACCTCCCAGAAAATTAGAAGCAAAGATAAATTTCAATCATTTTCGCCGTGACATGTGCGTGGCGAAAATACATTGACCCAGCCGCCGGGGGCGGCGTTCACCAGTTCTCAAACTGGTGGGGGGAATCTAAAGGGGGGATGAAATCCCCTCTTTAGGTCATTCGACGATGGCCAGAATATCGCCCTGACGGACGACCACATACTCCACGTCCTCCAGCGTCACCTTAGTACCGGCATACTGGCTGGTGATAACCTTGTCGCCGGGCTTTACGGTCATGGTGACTTCCTTGCCGTCCACCATGCCGCCGGGGCCGACGGAAATGACTTCTGCCACAGAGGGCTTCTCCTTTGCGGAGCCGGTGAGGATGATGCCGCCCTTGGTGGTCTCCTCGGTTTCTACCATCTTCAGAATCACACGATCAGACAACGGGGTGAGTTTCATGTTGAATTCCTCCTTATATATTTTTAATGATCAGCAAATTTCAGCGTTAGCACTCAATCCTTTCGAGTGCTAACGCTGTTATCATAGTACACTTCCCCCGGTTTGTAAAGGGGGAAATTGTAAATAAGATATGAAATTTTCACCGGGGGCCTGCGCCGTAATTGGGGTCGCAGCCCTGCGGGCCGAAGAAGTTCAGCTTCCTGTCGGACAGGGTCAGATGAACGTCCCGGCTGTGAATGGATTCCCCGTCCAGACAGGTGACAATATCGGTTTCCGACTGGATGCGGACGTTTCTGGCAGTGACGACCCGGATCAGCTCCGGCGGCAGAGCCCGGTAGCGGCCGTTGGAATAGGGGCCGAATAACCGGGCAAATTTCAGGCGGCTGATATTTTTGACCAGTACGGTATGTAAAATGCCGTCATCCATCCGGGCCTCCGGCACCGGCATAGAGCCGCCGCCGTAGTACCGTCCGTTGCACATGGACACCAGCGCGAAATCGTCCTCGATCACCTCGCCGTCCAGCGTCACCCGCCAGTGCCGGCCAATACCACGGAACAGGAAATTCACCGCCACGGCAGCCAGATAGCTGCCCCGCCCGCTGAGCAGGAGGGAGTCCCCCAGTTCATGAACGCTTTCCGCCACACGGGCGTCAATGCCGCTGCACGCGATGGTAAGACACTGGCGGCCGTTGCAGTCGATGAGATCCAGCTGCCGTTCCTCGCCGTTCCACAGGTTTTCCACGTCTGCGAATCTGGCAGCGTCCGGGCCGAAATTTTTCAGAAAATCGTTGCCGGTGCCGGTGGGGATGCAGGTCATGGCGGCGTTGGGAAACCCGGCGATGCCGTTGGCCACCTCGCTGACAGTGCCATCCCCGCCGCAGGCATAGAGCCGGAGCGCTTCGCCGGACTCCGCCAGCCGCCGGGCCATCTCCTCGGCGCCGCCGGGGCGCTGGGTCAGCAGGCACTGGCACTCCAGACCGTGCTGCGCCCGCAGGAGGTCCGCCATCTCATAGATCCGGCCTGTCTGATCTTTTTTCCCCGCGTGGGGGTTGATGATAAAGATGTGCCGCATGAAAGCAGCTCCTTCCTGCGGTCACGACCGCCGGTTTCAATTACAAATCGTAATTTTCGCCGTAAAGTTTACTTTCCGTACATGAATACGTCGCATTTGATCATGCCGTTGTAGAGCTTGCGCTTTTTGTCGGCGCTGCGGCCGAAGCACCGCTCGAACTCTGTGTGGGAGCTGAGCACCAGCACCCGCCACTTGGGCGGCAGGTCCCTGAGAGCCGCGCCGAACGCCCGGTACAGCTCCTCCGCTTCCTTCTTTTCCAGCAGACGCTCACCGTAGGGGGGATTGGTCACCAGCTGGCCGTATTCGCTGTCCCGGTGGAATTTTCCTGCGTCCGCCACCTCAAAGCGGATGCAGTCGTCCACCCCGGCCAGCGCCGCGTTGTGCTTTGCCAGCTCCACGGCGGCCGGGTCGATGTCGCCGCCCCAGATGTCGTATTGGCCGTGGAATTCCTTGTCCATGGCCTCGTCGGCGGCTTCCAGCCACAGCCTGGAGTCCATGTTTTTCCACTTCTGGGCGGCAAAGCTGCGATCCAGCCCCGGCGCACGGTTCTTGGCGATCAGCGCCGCCTCGATGGGAATGGTGCCGCTGCCGCAGAAGGGGTCGCAGAAGGGGTCTTTGCCCCGGTAGCGGGACAGAGTGACCAGCGCCGCCGCCAGGGTCTCCCGCAGGGGCGCGCCCATGTTCCGGGCGCGGTAGCCCCGCTTGTACAGTCCCTCGCCGGAGGTGTCCAGATACAGCGTGGCCACATCCTTGATGATGGAAAACTGGATCTGATACCGGCTGCCGGATTCCGGCAGCGTCTCCAGGCCGTATTTTTCTCCCAGCCGCCTGGCAGATGCCTTTTTCACAATGGCCTGACAGGCGGGAACGGAATGGAGCTGGGAATTGAGAGAATAGCCTTTCACGGGGAACTCACCGTCGCGGGGGATGAAATCTTCCCACGGCAGGGCGTACACCCCCTGAAAGAGCGCCTCAAAATCACGGGCAGGGAAGGAGCCAAGCTCCATCAGCACCCGTGCGCCGCAGCGGAGGCTGATATTCAGCCGGGCGATATCCGCCAGCGTGCCGTCGCAGTGTACCCGGCCGTTTTCCGCCCGGACGTCCTTCAAATTCAGGCGGCGCATTTCGTCCGCCACCAGACTTTCCAATCCAAACAGGCAAGGAACCGTCAGCGTCATGGTCCGTGCCTCCTTTCACGCAGTAAAATGATCGAATGATAAATCAAGTATACCAGACTGTTCGGAAAACCGCAACCGGGAGACTGCGTATCTGTTTGGCTGGTATTTCTTCCGCCGCTGTGATAAAATAACAGGGTTATTTCAGATTGCCGGAACGAAAGGAACGACTATGGATATCATTCAGACGCTTGCCCAAGAGCTTGACAAAAAACCGCAGTATGTGGAAAACGTGGTTCGCCTGCTGGACGAGGGCAATACCATTCCCTTTATTGCCCGTTACCGTAAGGAGCTTCACGGCGCCATGGACGACACGTCTCTCCGCACGCTGGAAGAGCGTCTCCAATACCTCCGGGGGCTGGAGGAGCGCCGGGAGGCGGTAAAAAATGCCATTGAGGAGCAGGGAAAGCTGACGGCAGAGCTGACCGCCGCCATTGACCGCGCCAAAACGCTGGCAGAGGTGGAGGACCTCTACCGCCCCTATAAGCAGAAACGCCGCACCCGCGCCACTGCGGCAAAGGAGAAGGGGCTGGAACCTCTGGCGGCCCTGCTGTTCGCACAGGAGCGAAACTGCCCCCGGCCGGAGGACGCCGCCCAGGACTTCATCGACCCGGAAAAGGGCGTGGAGGCCATTGCCGATGCCCTGCAGGGAGCCAACGACATCATCGCCGAGTGGATCAGCGACGATGCGGCCGTCCGCAAGAGCCTGCGGGAGCTGCTGGAGCGGCGGGGTACTCTGCGTTCCCTCGCCGCCACAGAGGAGGACAGCGTTTACCGCCTGTACTACGAGTTTGAGCAGTCCCTCAGCAGATTGCAGGGCCATCAGATCCTTGCCATCAACCGGGGGGAGAAGGAGAAAAAACTCAGCGCCACCGTCCTGCTGGATCGGGAGCTGGCGCTGCCGCTGCTGCGGCGGGCCGTAGTGAAGCCCGGCTCCGCGGCCATGGAATTTGTGAAAGACGCCGCAGAGGACGCCTATGACCGCCTCATTTACCCCTCTCTGGAACGGGAAATGCGGACGGCACTGACGGAAAAGGCCAGCGAGGGCGCCATCGGCCAGTTTGCCCTGAACCTGAAGCCCCTGCTGATGCAGCCGCCGGTGAAGGGCAAGGTCACCATGGGACTGGATCCCGGCTACCGCATGGGCTGCAAGGTGGCGGTGGTGGACGGCACCGGCAAGGTGCTGGATACCGCCGTGGTATATCCCACCTACGGCGAGCGCCAGAAGAAAGAGGCCATTGCCGCGCTGGCAAAGCTGATCAAGAAGCACGGCGTGGAGAACATCGCCATCGGCAACGGCACCGCCAGCCGGGAAACGGAGCAGATGGCGGTGGAGCTGATCCGGCAGGTGAACGAGGCCGGCACCCGCGTCAGCTATATGATCGTCTCCGAAGCCGGCGCCTCCGTGTACTCCGCCAGCAAGCTGGCTGCCGAGGAATTTCCCCAGTACGATGTGAACCTCCGCTCTGCCGTGTCCATCGCCCGGCGCTTGCAGGACCCGCTGGCGGAGCTGGTAAAAATCGACCCCAAGGCCATCGGCGTGGGGCAGTATCAGCACGATTGTCCCCAGAAGCAGCTGGACGAGGCTCTCAACGGCGTGGTGGAGGACTGCGTCAACGCCGTGGGCGTGGACGTCAACACGGCTTCGCCGTCCCTGCTGCAAAGAGTGGCAGGACTGAACGGTACCACTGCGAAAAACGTGGTGGCTTACCGGGAGGAAAACGGCGCGTTCACCTCCCGCGCCCAGATCAAAAAGGTGCCGAAGCTGGGGCCGAAGGCCTTCCAGCAGTGCGCGGGCTTTTTGCGGGTGCCGGAGAGCAAAAGCGTACTGGACAACACCGCTGTCCACCCGGAGAGCTATGACGCCGCCAAGGCCCTGCTGGAGCTGACCGGCCACACGCTGGCAGATGTGAAGGCCGGGACGCTTTCCGACCTGCCGGGGCGGGTAAAGGCCTATGGCGAGGAACAGGCGGCGGAAGCCATCGGTGTGGGCGTTCCCACCCTGCGGGACATTGTGTCCGAGCTGCTGAAGCCGGGGCGGGACGTCCGGGACGAGCTGCCTAAGCCCATCCTGCGGACGGACGTACTGGAAATGAAGGATCTCAAGCCCGGCATGGTGCTGACCGGCACTGTGCGGAATGTCATCGACTTCGGTGTGTTTGTGGATATCGGCGTCCATCAGGACGGGCTGGTTCACATCTCGCAGGTGTCCGACAAGTTCATCCGGCATCCCTCGGAGGTGGTGTCCGTGGGAGATGTTGTGAAAGTGGCCGTGCTGGAGGTCGATGAGAAGAAAAAACGCATCAGCCTCAGCATGAAGCAGGCCAGGTAACGCCCATGGACAGCAGAGGCATTGCCCATTACCATCTCCCCGGCCTGTTTGAATTTTTTGAGTTCTATCAGGTATTTCTGCCGCTGTTTTATGCTCACAGGGAATATTTTTTCGATTGGTGCGACATTGGCTCCATCTACGGCGCTCCGGCGGACTGCATCTGGGGCGGCGGACGGGTCGGCGGCGGGGAACACGATCCCCACGAGGTTCTGGCGCTGCTGGGGGAATACGGCATCTCCGCCCGTCTGACCTTCAGCAATTCCCTGCTGAAAGCGGAACATCTCTCAGACGCAAAATGCAATGCCCTTTGCCGCCTGTTTGAACGGTCGGGGGAAAACGGCGTGATCGTCCATTCGGATCTTCTGCTGAAGGAGCTGAAGCAGCGGTACCCCGACCTCTATTTCGTCTCCTCCACCACCAAGGTGCTGACGGAGTTTGACCAGTGCAGGCACGAAGCGGAGCGGGGGGAGTTTCGATATGTGGTGCCGGACTTCCGCCTGAACAAAGCCTTTGAACAGTTACAGACGTTGCCGGAACCGCTGAGGGAAAAGCTGGAATTTCTCTGCAACGAGTGCTGCTGGGTGGGCTGCCGGGAACGAAAAGCCTGCTATGAGGCGGTCAGTCGGAAAAATCTGGGAGAAGCCGGCCCGGAACACCGCTGCACCGCCCCGGACGCCCAAAGCGGCTATCGGTTTTCCAAGGCTATGAAGAATCCGGCGTTTATCAGCGTTGATGACATTCGGAGCCGATACCTGCCTATGGGATTTTCCAACTTCAAAATTGAGGGGCGGGGACTGGGCAGTGCCCTGATTCTGGAATTTCTCCTCTACTATATGACCAGGCCGGAATATCATCTCCCGGTCAGGGAGGCGGTCTATCTGAGCAATACGCTGGATCTCTTCTGACCTGCTCGTCCGATTCTGATATTTTTCGTTCAGATTTGCACAATCTGTACTGTATACAGAGCTATTCTTACCATACCAAGTACCCCCTGATTGCAGGAATATTTCTTGCAATCAGGGGGTACTTTTCTGATCGTTCGACCATGCGAGGCGCTCCACAATGGAAATGAGGTGTATCCGTCTTGAATGACTGCTGTGTCAGCGTCTGGCCATCAGGCGCTTCATGCCGGTTTCCAGTCCCTCGGCGGTGAGCTGGAACATGGGAAACATCTGCGAAAGCTGATAGTGGGTTTGCCCCCAGAAGCCGGGCTGTGTCGGCGTCGGCTCCGGGTTCATCCAGATCAGGTACGGGAAGTGCTTTTTCAGCAGCTCCAGCCACTCAAGGCCCGAAGCCCCGTAACGCTGGGTCCGCCAGTCAAACTGCTTCTCCCGCAGTTCATAGGGGTTCATGGCGGCGTCTCCCACGATGATAACCTTGTAGCTGGCGTCAAAATTCTGCAAAAGCCACTCCGTGGCGGTCTTGCCGTCCTGCCACAGCCGGGGGCCGTTGTAGAGGTCGCCGTAGATGCAGTTGTGGAAATAGTAGGTGTGCAGTTCCTTGAAGTGGTTGGATCTGGTGGCCGCCTGAAACAGCTGGCTGCACAGGCCGGAATAGTAATCCATGGAGCCGCCGGAATCCATCAGCATCAAAACCTTGACGGTGTTTTTTCGGGGATTTTTATAACGGATTTCCAGCCGCCCTGCGTTTTCGCAGGTATCGTGGATGGTGGCGTCCACATCCAGTTCCTTTTCGGCGCTCTGCTCCTGTGCGGACAGCTGCCGCAGGGTGCGGAAAGCCATCTGGAACTGGCGGGTATCCAGCGTGTTGTCCTTGCGGAAATCCCGGAATTTCCGCTCTCCCGCCACCGCCATGGCGGTGCGGTGCATGGACTCGCCGCCGATCCGCAGGCCGTTGGGGTGCCAGCCGCTGTTGCCCCACGGGGTAAAGCCCTGCGTTCCCACCCAGTACCGGCCGCCGTTGTGCTCCTCCGTCTGCTCCTTCAGCTTCTGTTCCAGCCGCCGCAGCAGCGTTTCTAGATCCTCCTCCGGGAAGCCCGCCCCCCGCAGCTCCTCCACCGTGCGGCGGAGATCATCGCTGGGATGGTTCAGCCAGTTCATCAGCTCCTCCGGCAGCTCGCCGGTATAGGGCACATCCTTGAAAAATTCCAGAAACACCTGATCGAAGCGGTCAAATTCCGTTTCGCTTTTCACCACAACGGCCCGGCACAGGTGGTAAAATCCCGTCAGGGTGGAGTGGTGCAGGCCCTTTTCCATGCCCTCCAGCAGCGTCATCCACTCGTTCAGGGAGACGTCCAGTCCCCGCTGACGCAGCAGGTAAAAAAACGCGGCAAACATGGCTTACTTCACCTTCCGCAAGGTGTGCAGATCCTTGTCTTTTTTCAGCAGCACCCCGGCATAGGGAATGGTATCCTCAATGCGGCTGGGGTCTACGCCGCCGGCTGCCAGCGCCCGGATCCAGTCCACCAGTTCGGAGGTGGAGGGCTTCTTCTCAATTCCCCGCAGCTCCCGCAGCCAGTAGAAAGCCGCCAGCGCCTGCCGGAGCAGCTGTTCGTCCAGATCTTCGAAATGCACCCGGAGGATCGCCTCCATCTGCGCCTGATCGGGGAACTCGATGTAGTGGAACACGCACCGGCGCAGGAAGGCGTCCGGCAGTTCCTTTTCCGCGTTGGAGGTGATGATGACGATGGGCCGCTGCTTTGCCTTGACGGTTTCTTTCGTCTCCGGGATGTAGAACTCCATTCGATCCAGCTCCCACAGCAGGTCGTTGGGGAATTCCAGATCCGCCTTGTCGATCTCGTCGATCAGCAGCACCACCTGCTCCTCGGCAGAAAAAGCCTCGCCCAGCTTGCCCAGCTTGATGTATTTTTTGATGTCGTCCACGCCCTGACCGCCGAACTGGCTGTCGTAGAGCCGCTGCACCACGTCGTAGACATACAGGCCGTCCTGAGCCTTGGTGGTGGACTTCACGTTCCAGATGATGAGCTTTTTGCCCAGCGCCTCCGCCACGGCCTGTGCCAGCATGGTCTTGCCGGTACCCGGCTCGCCCTTGATGAGCAGGGGCTTCTGCAAGGCCACGGCGATGTTGACGGTCTCCATCAGATCCTGAGAGGCCACATAATGCGCGCTGCCGCTGAATTTGGTATCCATAAGCGCTCTCCTTTGCGTATTTTTTTCGCTGGGCCGATTATATCAGACTTTTTTCCCGGAGACAATGTAAGTTTACGTTTTGACATTTTATCCCAGTGCCACGTCTAAAATCATCATGATGAGAAACCCGCTTACAAAGCCGCAGGTTCCGGCTTTGGAATGGGCCTGAGGCACCAGCTCCTCCACCACCACATACAGCATGGCCCCGGCGGCAAAGCTCAGGAGCCACGGCATCAGGGGACGGACGCCGGAGGCCGCCAGCACCACCAGCATCCCGAACAGCGGTTCCACGCTGCCGGAGAGGGTCCCCAGCAGGAACGCGCGGCTGCGGGAGCAACCCTCCTGCCGCAGAGGCAGGGAGATGGCGGCGCCCTCCGGGAAGTTCTGGATGCCGATGCCCAGCGCCAGCGCCGCCGCACCGGCCGTGCCTTCCCCCTCGGCCGCCAGCGCAAAGGCCAGCCCCACCGCCATGCCCTCCGGCACATTGTGGAGGGTGATGGCCGCCATGAGCAGCGTACTCTGGCGGCGGGTGAGATCCGCGTCCCGCTGCCGCCGCAGATGGGGCAGGGCGGCGTCCAACGCGGAGAGGAAGCAGACCCCCAGCAGCAGTCCTGCGGCGGCAGGCAGCCAGCCGGGAACGCCGAAATCCGCCGCCTGCTCAATGGCGGGCAGCAGCAAACTCCACACGCTGGCCGCCGTCATGACCCCGGCGGCAAAGCCCAGCATGGCCCGCTGGAACTGGGGCCGCGGTTCTTCCGCAAAGAAAAATACCACCGCGGCTCCAAGGGTCGTCATCAGAAAGGTAAAGCCGGTACCCAGCGCGGCCCAGCTCAATGCCTGCACCATACATATCAACGCCTTTTCCTCAATTCAGGCGGAATTCTGCCTGTATGCCAGTATAGGCACGGCGGCGGAAGATGTGCAGGCCGGAACGCCGGAGCAAAGCACCGCCGCTCTTGCATTCCGCCGGGAATTATGCTAAAATAAACCCGAAAAGAGAAAACTGCTCATATAATTCCGCTGATGGGGCATTGCCCGCAGGCGCGGAAGTTTCTATAAGATCGCCCAAGGTCTTGCTATGAGCGCCCGCTGTGCGGGCGCTCTTTTATTTGGAAAGGAGTGCCTATGACCACTATTCTGAAAGGCAATATCATCTCCGCGCCGTCTCCGGGCAGGCTGGACGTAATGGAAAACGGATACCTCATTGCGGAAAACGGCGTCATCACCGGCGTGTATCCCGTTCTGCCGGAGCAGTATGCCGGGGCCGCCGTGGAGGACTGCGGGGACGCGCTGATCGTCCAGTCCTTTGCGGATCTGCACCTCCACGCCCCCCAGTACCCCATGCTGGGCATGGGCATGGATCTGCCTCTGCTGGACTGGCTCAACGCCTACGCCTTTCCCACGGAGGCCCGCTTTGCCGACCCGGACTACGCCCGGACGGTATACCGCCAGCTGGCGCAGGAGCTGGCTGCCCACGGCACCACGCGGGTGTGTATGTTCTCCTCCCTCCATACCGACGCCACGCTGATCCTGATGGCGGAGCTGGAGCGGGCGGGGATCACCGGCTATGTGGGCAAGGTGAACATGGACCGCAACGCCGCCCCCGGCGTGCTGGAGGAGACTACGGAGGAATCCATGGGGGAGACTCTGCGGTGGCTGGACGCCTGCGGGGATTTCAAAAATATCCGCCCCATGCTGACGCCCCGGTTCACCCCCTCCTGCACGAATGAGCTGATGGCGTTTTTGGGAAAGCTGGCGGCGGAACGGCAGCTGCCGGTGCAGTCCCATCTGTCGGAAAACAGCGCGGAGATGGAGTGGGTGCGGCAGCTGCACCCGGACTGCCGCCAGTACTGGGAAACCTACGCCAAGTACGGCCTCTGGAATGAGCGCACCGTCATGGCCCACTGCGTCTGGTCGGACCCGCGGGAACGGCAGGCTATGAAGGACGCTGGTGTGACCGTTGTCCACTGTGCCGATTCCAACCAGAACATCTGCTCCGGGGTCGCCCCGGTGCGGGTGATGCTGGACGAGGGGCTGAAGGTGGCGCTGGGCAGCGACATCGCCGGAGGCGACCATCTGGATTTCTTCGATGTGACGGCTTCCGCCATCCGGGCCTCCAAGGCCCGGCGAATGATGGACGGCTGGGAAATGCCGTTTCTCACCGTGGCGGAGGGCTGGTATCTGGCTACCTCCGCCGGCGCGGCCTATTTTGGAGAGAAGCCCGGCTTTGCCGTTGGGAATCCCCTCCATGCCATGGTGCTGGCAGATGACACCCTGCCTGCCGCCAGACCCCTGACCCCGGCGGAACGGCTGGAGCGGGCGGTATACCGCAGGCAGGAGGGGGCTGTCCGGGCCGTCTGGAGCGCCGGAAAAAAGATTTACACCGCAGATGAAAAAGGACAAAGGAGCAAGCCATGATTCAGGATTCCCTGACCCATTCCGATACCATTTCCTTCGCGCAGGCCAAGCACCTGCTGGACACCGAGCCGGACTGCCTGCTGTTTGACGTGCGGGAGGAAGAGGAGTTCATCACCGGCCACCCGGCAGAGGCGGAGCTGTTCACGCTGGACACCATCGACGCGCAGACGGCGGAGCTGCGGATTCCCTCCAAAGATACGCCGGTGCTGGTGTACTGCCGCAGCGGCGCCCGCAGTTATGAGGCGGCGCAGCGCCTGCGGGCGCTGGGCTACCGGCGGGTATACGACATCGGCAGCATGGTTGGCTGGCCTTACGGCAGTGTGTGATGGGCCGTGAAGCAGAATAAAGCGTGCGCCCCGGATGACCATGGTCATCCGGGGCGCACGCTTTATATTGGCATTGCGGTCAGGTATACTGCCGCATCCATTGATCGAGGAACTTCATCTGTTCTTCTGTATGGAACCAGTGCTCCCCGCCTTCCATGACCGTAAAGGTCGCGCCGATCTGACCCGCAAAATCAGAGATCGTTTCGTAAGATGTCAGGTGATCCTGATCTCCGTACAGAATATGCGTGGGAACGTTCCACACCACAGGATGTTCCCTCACATAGCAAAGATATTCCCAGGAAAGCGTTTCGCCAAAATCCGTTCGGATTTCTTTTCTGCATTGAAGTTCCGCCTCGGTCACATTTCCCCACCGCATCATGTCAGAAATAAGCCGTTTCATATCCACAACAGGAGAAATAAAATAAGCTTTTGCAATTTTTTCGCAGGAGAAGGCGCTCATGGCGAAAAATGCGCCGATACTGTTGGCAATGATCTCTACAGGCTGATCGCCTTGGCGGGCAGCAGCAAGAAGCTTCGGAAATTCTTCCTTTGCCTCCCACGGGGTTTTTGACGCATAGTCAAGGCCGATAACATCACAGCCGCGGAAAAACTGCCTGTAGTGTTCGGCTTCCTCTGTGCAGCCGCCTTTTCCGTGAATATACAGAACTACTTTTTTCATGTGCTTTTCCCTTAAATTTTTATGTTTCCTCAGAGTAAATGAATGACTCCCATGGTCATCAGCGTGACCAGCCCGCCGGCAATCAGCACCCCCAGCGTAATGGCCGGCAGTGCGTTCCGAAGGCGGATATTCAGGAACGCCGCCACCAGCGCGCCGGTCCACGCGCCGGTTCCCGGCAGGGGAATGGCCACGAACAGCGTCAGCCCCAGCAGGCGGTACTTCCGCACCAGACGGCCCTTCAGATGGGCGCGGCGCTCCAGCGCGTCGATCTTCGGGGCAAAAAAGGGATGCTTCCGCAGAAGGTCGAACACCTGCCGCACCAGCAGGATGATGAACGGCACCGGCAGCAGGTTGCCCACAATGGCCGCTCCGCAGGCCAGCCACGGCTCCAGCCCGGCGGCGGCTCCGGCGGGGATGGCCCCCCGCAGCTCCACCACCGGAACGGCGGCGATGGCCATGGTCATGATGCACTTTTCCAGAACGGTTTCAAAAAAGGCCATGGTGTCCTCCTGTACATACACTCAAAAAACTGCGCCCCGGCATTCCGCCGGGGCGCTGCGGCGTCACAGATAACAGTTTACTCCAGATTCAGGCGCTTTTGCAAGAAGTAAACCGTTAAGAAGTAAAAGACGGCGGCGTAAATGACTTCCAGCAGGATCAGAATCCACATACTCAGGTGCATCCCCGCCGCGGCGGAAATATTGGGTTCCCAGCCCAGCAGGAGCCGGTAAAGCCAGGAATCGTCCAGCAGGGAAATGCCGCTGAAGACCAGAATCTGCACCGCTACATCCGTGACCATGTAAGCTGCCACGCTGAGCAGACCCTTGTGATTGGGAAAGCTGAAGCCGATGGCCATGGCGGAATAGAATCGCAGGCACAGGGCAATGGAGGCGAAAACGCACAGGATCAGCAGCTCCACGCAGAAGAGCGCGCCGTTGGCCACCAGATCCAGATGGTTGGACCGCACAACATAGGCCGTCAGATCGCCCAGACCCCGCCACAGTTCGCCCATGAAGCGGATGTCCGCCGCCATAATGAAGCAGGAAAGACCGATTACAACCACTGTGGCGGCAAACCAAACGGTGGAAACGATCAGCTTGCTCCAGATCTGCTGGTGAATACTCACCGGCAGGGTCATCATCACATAACCCTCGTCCTGCAAAAGGTTTTTATAGAACCGATTGATCATCAGGACAAACGCCACGATCCCCACGGCGATGACCGCCATGGTGAAGAGCATGATGAGGACGGTGCCAATCGTACTCAGAAGGGTATTCTCGGAATCCAGCATCCCACGGATAGAGAAGTTGGCGCCCACGGACGCCAGCACCAGCAGTCCGAACATGGGCAGCATGATCCGGGCAGTGGCCCGGAACTCGTGCTTCAATAATTTTCTCAGCATTTGAATACCTCCCGGAACAGCGCATCCACACTCATGCCCTTCTCCTCCCGGATCTGATCCACGGAGGACTGGAGTACCAGATGACCCTTGTCGATAAAGACCACATCGTCCAGCACCTTTTCCACGTCTGAAATCAGATGGGTGGAGATCACCACGCTGGCGTCGGGGTTGTAGTTGGAAATAATGGTGGAGAGGATGTAATCCCGTGTGGCGGGGTCTACGCCGCCGATGGGTTCATCCAGCAGATACAGCTTGGCGCTCCGGCTCATGACCATGATGAGCTGCACCTTTTCCCGCGTTCCCTTGCTCATCTGCCTGATGCGCTGCTGCGGCCGGATATCCAGATGGCGCAGCATCTCCTCCGCCGCCTGACGGCGGAAGTCCCGGTAAAAGTCCTCGTAGAAGTCCATCAGCTGTCCGGCGCTCATCCATGTGGGGATGGCCGTGCGCTCCGGCAGATAGCTGACAAGGGCGTGGGTATCCCTGCCGGGGGTTTTCCCGTCGATCAGGATCTCCCCGCCGGTAGGGGTCAGCAGGCCGTTGGCCAGCTTGATGAGGGTGGTCTTGCCGCTGCCGTTGGGGCCTAAGAGACCCACGATCCGGCCCGGCTCAATGGCAAAGCTGACGCCCTCCAGCGCCTGTGCCTTGCCGTAGCTCTTTGAGAGCTGTTTACATTCCAGAATCGGCATATGTTTACTCCTTCTCCATCTCCTGCCGCAGCAGCGACAGCAATTCTTCCTTTTCAAATCCCAGACGGCCCATGTCCGTCAGGAACGACCGCACCCGGTCCGCCGCCAGCCCATGCCGGGCCTCCGCAATGGCTGCCCGGTCCTCCGTTACATACCGGCCGGAGGTCCGCTGGCTGTACACCAGCCCGTCCCGTTCCAGCTCCGTCAGCGCCCGCTGCATGGTGTTGGGGTTGACCCCTGCCTCCATGGCCAGATCCCGCACTGATGGCAGCCGCTCCCCCGGTGAAAAAGCGCCGGAGACGATGCCTGCCCGGATCTGCCTGACCAGCTGGGTATAGATCGGGGCGTCATTGGAAAACTGCCAGTTCATAATCCGCCTCCTTTGTATTTTTGTATTAGGCAACTAATACAGTAACACACTTTTCGCATTTGTCAAGAGCTTTCCGCATCTTTTTTTGGAAAAGGCGGCAGGCTGTCCGTCCCAACTTCAGGAAATTGATTGTAAAAGAGCGGAAGCGCTGTGAAATTGTGCGGATTTTTTGCATTTTTCTCTTTACAATCGGACATTCCTATGATAAACTTGTTCAGCACGCTGAGCGTGCGGACATCCCGGAGCTTCGTTTTGCGGAGGATTTCACCACTCCCACGGCGCAGTTCACGGGGCATTATCAGAAAGGTGGAACTACACTATGCTTCGTAAAGATCAGAAGACGGCCGTGATCGAGGCCAACCGCACCCATGAAACCGACACCGGCTCCCCTGAGGTTCAGGTCGCTATTCTCACCGAGCGCATCAACATCCTCACCGAGCATATGCGCGCCAACCCCCAGGACAAGCACTCCAACCGCGGTCTGCTGAAGATGGTCGGTAAGCGCCGCAGCCTGCTGGACTATCTGCAGAAGAAGGACATCGAGCGCTATCGTGCTTTGATTGCCAAGCTGGGCATCAGAAAGTAATTGGATACAAAGGGGCGGAGCAGTCTGGCTGCACCGTCCCTTTGTTCATAAATCCCCCAGTCCCCCCTGCGCCATGGGAGTTTTAACGCCTTTAGCAGTTGAACAAATGCCCCCGCCGCCTTGCGGAGGCCCTTGTTCAAGTGCTAAATGGTTTTGCTCCCATGGGATCTTCAAAAGAAAAGGAGCAATTTTATGTCAACCATTATTACCCATCGGCAGTTCCCCGGCTACCACAAGTATGAGATGGATCTGGCCGGCCGTCCCCTGACGCTGGAAGTGGGCAAGCTGGCAGAACTGGCCAACGCCGCCGTCATGGTGGGCTACGGCGACACCCGCGTGCTCTGCTGTGCCACCGCCTCCGCCCGTCCCCGCGACGGCATCGACTTCTTCCCCCTGAGCGTGGATTTTGAGGAGAAGATGTACTCTGTGGGCCGCATCCCCGGCAGCTTCAACCGCCGCGAGGGCCGCCCCGGCGAGAAGGGCATCCTGACCAGCCGTGTCATCGACCGCCCCATCCGTCCCCTGTTCCCCTATGATTTCCGCAACGACGTGTCCATCATGTGCACCGTCATGTCTGTGGATCACGACTGCTCTCCTGAGATCGCCGCCCTCATCGGCACTTCCGCCGCACTGGCCATCTCCGACATTCCCTGGAACGGCCCTGTGGGCGCTGTGAAGATGGGTCTGGTGGACGGCGAGCTGGTCATCAACCCCAACAGCGAGCAGCGCAAGGTCTCCGACCTGGACGTCACCGTGGTCTCCACCGGCAAGAAGGTGGTCATGATCGAGGCCGGCGCCAACGAGGTCCCCAACGACAAGATGTTCGAGGCCATCCAGAAGGCCCATGAGGAGAACCAGAAGCAGATCGAGCTGATCAACAAGATGGTCGCTGAGATCGGCAAGCCCAAGTTCGACTATCCCCACGCCGCCTTCGATCAGGAGCTGTTCGACGACATCGTGGCCAACTTCATGGACGAGGCCAAGGCCGCCATGGACACCGACGATAAGAACGTCCGTGAGCAGCGCTGGAACGCCATGATCGAAAAGTGGCACGAGAAGTATCTGGATACCCACCCCGATATGGATCAGTATCTGGAAGAGATCACCTACAAGTTCCAGAAGAAGATCGTCAAGGCATGGCTGCTGGAGGGCCACCGCGTGGATGGCCGCCAGCGCAACGAGATCCGTCCTCTGTCCGCCGAAGTGGGCGTGCTGCCCCGCGTTCACGGCTCCGGCCTGTTCACCCGCGGCCAGACGCAGGTTCTGTCCGTCTGCACGCTGGACACCCTGTCCGCCTGCCAGAAGCTGGACACCATCTGGGAAGAGACGGAAAAGCGCTATATGCACCACTACAACTTCCCCGGCTACTCCGTGGGCGAAGCAAAGCCCGCCCGTTCCCCCGGCCGCCGCGAGATCGGTCACGGCGCTCTGGCCGAGCGCGCCCTGCTGCCCGTGATCCCCTCTGTGGAGGAGTTCCCCTATGCCATCCGCGTGGTCTCCGAAGTGGTTTCCTCCAACGGTTCCACCTCTCAGGGCTCCATCTGCGGCTCCACGCTGGCTCTGATGGACGCCGGCGTCCCCATCAAGGCGCCTGTGGCCGGTATTTCCTGCGGTCTGATTCAGGACGATAACGGCGGCTTCACCACCTTTATCGACATTCAGGGCGTGGAGGACTTCCACGGCGAAATGGACTTCAAGGTGGCCGGTACCAAGAAGGGCATCACCGCCATTCAGATGGACCTGAAGAACGACGGCCTCACCATGGAGATCATCAAGAACGCGCTGGACATCACCTATGACGCCCGCTGCGAGATTCTGGATCAGATCATGCTGCCCTGCATTTCCGAGCCTCGCAAGGAGGTCAGCAAGTACGCTCCCAAGATGATCATCATGCACATCAATCCCGACAACATCCGGGACGTCATCGGCAAGGGCGGTTCCGTCATCCAGAAGATCGTGGCCGACACCGGCGCCAAGATCGACATTGACGATGACGGCACCATCCACATTGCCGCAGCCGACGCTTCCGCCTGCGACGCCGCCAAGAAGTGCATCGACGATATCGTGTTCGTCCCTGAGATCGGCAAGCTGTACTATGGCCGTGTGGTGCGTCTCATGACCTTCGGCGCTTTCGTGGAGCTGGCTCCCGGCAAGGACGGTCTGGTTCACATCTCCAAGCTGGCTGACCACCGCATTGAAAAAGTGGAGGACGCCTGCAAGATCGGCGACATGATGTGGGTCAAGGTCACGGACATCGACGAAAAGGGCCGCGTGAACCTCTCTCACAAGGACGCCATGAAGGAAATCGCCGCCAAGGAAGCCAACGGCGAACGAGTCAAGTAAGGAACTCCTTATACCAAAACGCCAGACAGGGCGGGCAGTTCGCCCGCCCTGTTTTTGTATCTGCCTTCCGCAGCCGCCCCGGAAACCTGCGGCCTCTCATGCCGCACACAGGAGGTCCCCCATGCACTCCACACTGGTCATTGCCCTTTTGAATACCGCCTTCTGGTTCGTCCTCCACTTCGGCATTGCAGAGCTGCTCACCAGCCTGCCCACCGAAACCCAGCGCTGTCTGTTCGACTGGAACCGTCCCTTTTTCCGGGTATCGGAAAGAGAAATGGCCTTTTACCGCCGGATCCGTCTCCCTCGCTGGAAGGATCGCCTGCCCCAGTTCAACTCGGAGTTCGATAAGCGTCATCTGGCTGTTTCCCCTACTCCTGCTTATCTGCGGAAGTTTCTGGAAGTCACCTGCCACGCCGAAATGATCCACGAGCTCATTGCCCTGCTGGGCTTTCTCTCCCTGTTTTTCTGCCTGCTGTGTGAGCAGCCGCTGAACTGGCTGCCCCTCTTTTGGGGGATCGCCCTGTTCATCGGTCTGTGTAATCTACCCTTTGCCGCCATTCAGCGGTACAACCGTTTCCGCCTCCTGCGCCTGCTTTCCAGGGTGGAGGCCAAATTCCAAGTCAGGAGTTGATTTGATGGATCTCATCGCCGCCATTGCCACCGGCAGCGCCGCCACCGCCATCGGCATCGTCCGGGTATCCGGCGACGGCTGCTTCGCCGCCTGCGACCGGGTCTTTCGTCCCCGGAACGGAGTCCCCTTCGCCCAGCAGTCCTCTCACAAGATGGTGTTCGGAGAAATGCTGGACGATTCCGGCGCCGTCATCGACCAGGGATTAGCCGTCCGCTTCGGCGGCGGCCACAGCTACACCGGCGAGGATTCCGCCGAATTCCACTGCCACGGCTCCCCGGTGGT
>ENA-ORCM01000570-ORCM01000570.1-human-gut-metagenome-genome-assembly--contig:-NODE-570-length-35277-cov-7.780739_pt1 | contig 35277 bp, 33 predicted proteins | sample MGYA00242906_ERZ507928 | MGnify/ENA primary metagenome ERZ507928 (study PRJEB26167, sample SAMN06115497) | human gut metagenome | host: Homo sapiens | place: China:Shanxi | collected 2015-05-07...
CAAGGGCAGCCCTGCGGAGATCCAGTCCAACCCGGTGGTCATTGAGGCCTATCTGGGCAAACAGAAGGAGGCGTGAGCATGAGCACCATTTTGAAGGTTGACGACATCAACGTCTATTACGGCAGCATCCACGCCATCAAGGGTATCTCCTTTGAGGTCAACGAGGGCGAGATCGTTACTCTGATCGGCGCCAACGGTGCCGGTAAGTCCACAACGCTGAACACCATCGCCTGCCTGCTGCGGAGCAAGACCGGCCATATCGACTTCATGGGCCAGCCCTTGAACCACGTTCCCAGCCACAAGGTCGTCTCCAAGGGGCTTGCACTGGTCCCGGAGGGACGCCGGGTGTTCCTGCAGATGACCGTTCAGGAAAATCTGGACATGGGCGCGTTCTCCCGCAAGGGCGGCGATATTGGGGGCGACATGGAGCGCGTGTTTGAGCAGTTCCCCCGCCTGAAGGAGCGCCGCCGCCAAATCGCCGGAACGCTTTCCGGCGGCGAGCAGCAAATGCTGGCGATGGGCCGCGCTTTGATGAGCAACCCCAAGCTGCTGATGCTGGACGAGCCTTCCATGGGCCTTGCCCCGATTTTGGTGGAACAGATTTTTGACATTATCAAGGAACTGCACAAAGCGGGCACCACGATCCTTCTCGTGGAGCAGAATGCACAGGCGGCCCTTTCCGTGGCCGACCGCGGCTACGTGCTGGAAACCGGCAAGATCGTCACCACCGGCACCGGCGCGGAGCTGCTGGCCTCCCCCGCCATCAAAAAAGCATATCTGGGCGGCTGATTTTTCCGCCCATCATCAAAATCTCCCCGTTGCTTCCAGCGGGGAGATTTTTTCCCGCTTTTCAAACGGCACAGCGCATGGTATACTGGTGTCAAGACACCTGTAGACCATATTCAAAAAGGGGGCAAGCCCTGTGTATCTCATCGGCGGACTTCTCATGATTGCGCTGGGGCTATTTATGCTGCTGCGCCCGGACGATTTTTTCGACCTGGCAGAGAGCTGGAAATCCGAAGCTCCCGGTGAGTCCTCCCCCGGCTATCGCTGCTCCACCCGGTTCGCGGTATCATGTTCCGCATCGTGGGTATGATCGCCATCGTAACGCAGTTTCTCACATAATCACCTATCGGCCGCTCTCGGCCATTTTCCCGTATTTTAAGGAGGTCTTTTGATGCACGCACAGGAACGCCGACAGGAAATTTTAAAGCTCCTGCACCAATCCGCACACCCCATCAGCGCCTCGGCGCTGGCGGAGCGCTTTTCCGTCACCCGTCAGGTCATCGTGGGCGATATTGCGTTGCTTCGCTCCGGCGGCGCGGATATTCTGGCTACCCCCCGGGGCTATTGCATTCAGGGCGCCGCTCCCGGCCTTGTGCGCCGGGTAGCAGTCCGGCACACGCCGCACCGCATGGAAACAGAGCTGAACATCATGGTGGATAACGGCTGCACCGTGGTAGATGTGATCGTGGAGCACCCGCTCTACGGACAGCTCACCGGCTCCCTTCAGCTTTCCACCCGTGCGGAGGTCGAACAGTTCATGGCCCGCAGCCTAACCACACAGCCCCTCTCCGCCCTCACCGGCGGCATCCACCTCCATACGCTGCTCTGCCCCGATGAGGCCGCGTTCCAGCGCGTCCGGGAGGCTCTGCGGCAGGAGGATATTCTGCTGGAGGACTAAACCGCGCAAATCACGGTTGACAGCCGGAGAAACTATGTGTATGATAGAGTATACAGGTGTCAAGACACCTGTATACTCTATCATTTTGTAAAGGATACACACCCATGGAAAGCATCAAGAAATTTTTGCAGCGCAAGAACATCGTCTTTTCCGCGAAGCGCTACGGCATCGACGCACTGGGGGCCATGGCACAGGGCCTTTTCTGCTCCCTGCTCATCGGCACCATCCTCAATACCCTCGGCAGCCAGTTCCACATCGACTTTCTCACCGCGCAGATCGCCGAAAAGGTTCCCTATACCGTAGGCGGCCTGACCTCCTTCATGAGCGGCCCCGCTATGGCCATCGCTATCGGCTACGCCTTGCAGGCCCCGCCGCTGGTGTTGTTCTCTCTGGCGGCCGTGGGCTATGCCTGCAACCTGCTGGGCGGCGCGGGCGGCCCGCTGGCAGTGCTGTTTGTCGCCATCATCGCCGCCGAATGCGGTAAGGCCGTCAGCAAGGAAACCAAGATCGACATTCTGGTCACGCCCATTGTCACCACCCTCATCGGCGTCGGCGCGGCCTACCTCATTGCGCCGCCCATCGGCGCGGCGGCCAGCGCCTTCGGTCAGGTCATCATGCAGGCCACGGCGCTCCAGCCCTTCCTGATGGGTATTCTCGTATCCGTTTTAGTGGGAATCGCCCTGACGCTGCCCATCTCCTCTGCCGCCATCTGCTCCGTCCTGAGCCTGACCGGGCTTGCCGGCGGCGCCGCCGTGGCAGGCTGCTGTGCGCAGATGGTGGGTTTTGCCGTGATGAGCTTCCGGGAAAACGGCTGGGGCGGTCTCATCAGCCAGGGCCTCGGCACCTCCATGCTGCAAATGCCGAACATCGTGAAAAATCCCCGGGTCTGGATCGCTCCCATTGTCACCTCCGCCATCACCGGTCCTATTGCCACCTGTCTGTTCCATCTGGAAATGAATGGCGCGGCCATCAACTCCGGCATGGGAACCTGCGGCCTGTGCGGCCAACTGGGTGTCTGGACAGGCTGGGTGGCTCCCAGCGAGGCTGCCGTAGCCAACGGCGCCGCATCCATTATCCCCACTGCCTTTGACTGGGCGGGCCTCCTGCTGATTTCCTTTATTCTGCCCGCTATTCTCTGTCCCCTTATCAATCAGTTCTGCCGCAGAGCCGGCTGGGTCAAGGACGGAGACCTGAAGCTCCCTTGATTTTCCGCCGCAGCCGTGCTATCCTTGGTAAAAAGGAATGTGAGGTGCGTTTCATGGAATACAGGAAATTCGGCGATACCTATGTGCTCCGTCTGGATCAGGGCGAGGAGGTCATGGAGTCGCTCCGCCGCTTTGCAGAGGCAGAACAGATTTCGCTTGCTTCCGTACAGGGCATTGGTGCCCTCAGCGCCTTTGATTTAAAGGCCCACCACTATGAGGGCTGCTATGAGATCACCTCCCTGCTGGGAACCATTGATACCATGGACGGGCAATTCTATTGCCATCTTCATCTCAATGCCGCCGAACAGGATGACCGCTCCGTGGGCGGACACCTGACCCGCGCTGTGATTCGCGTCACCGGCGAGCTGATCGTCCGGGTGCTGGACGGCCAGGTGGAGCGGGCCATGGACCCTGTGATTCAGCGCAATCTCTGGCACTTTTAACGCTTTGACAACAGCACACTTTACGGACATTCCGGTCATTTTCGGCCGGAATGTTCTTTTTTCTCTGTTCTTTATAAAAATCAGTCTGGATTTCATTTTATTTTGTTTGCATTTCAGGCGGCAAAAGTGGAACATCTGTTGACGTTTCGCGCATTTATGGTTTAAAATAGATGTAAACACAGGCATTTTTCCGCATACTGTACCCGTTTATTGCCGAGGCACACATCTTACGGTATATCGCGGTATGCTTACGCGCCTGTTCACGCCCCGCAAATCTCTTTAAGCAGCTCATTCATCTATCAGAAAGGATGCGTATATTACATGGATGTAAAGAAGTGCAGTATCTTGGCGGCCAAAATCCGGCTGGAGACCCTGAAGGTCATCCACTCCCGGGGCTTCGGCCATGTGGGCGGCTCCATGGATTTGGCGGACCTGATGGCCGTGCTGTATGGCGAGGTCATGCGCTATGATCCCAAGAACCCCCGCTGGGAGGACCGCGACTGGCTGGTGCTCAGTAAGGGCCACGCCGGCCCTGTGGCCTACGCCACCTTCGGTCTTGTGGGCTTTTACCCCATGGAGGAGGCCTACACCCTGAACCAGCCCCACACCAAATTTCCCAGCCACACGGACCGGAAGCTGACGCCCGGCGTGGATCTGACCACCGGCTCCTTAGGACAGGGTGCCTCCTCTGCCGCCGGCGCCGCCCTCGGCAACAAAATCGATGGCCGTACCAATCATGTTTTCTGTGTTGTGGGCGATGGCGAGGCCGATGAGGGTGAGGTCTGGGAGGCTTTCCACTTTGCCTACGCTCACAAGCTGGACAACCTCATCTATTTTATTGACAAAAACGGCTATCAGTTGGACGGTCCCACAGATGACATTCTGGCCCACGGCGACCTCGCCAAAAAGGCCGCGTCCTTTGGCCTCTACACGCAGGAGATCAACGGACATGACCTGCAGGCCATCTATGACGCCATTCAGAATGCCTACGCGAAAAAGGGTGTTCCCAGCTGTATCGTGCTGGACACCTGCAAGGGCAAGGGCGCGACCTTTGCCGAACCGAAGCATGACCACTCCTCCCAGCCCAGCGAGGAGCAGTGGGCTGAGGCCATTGCCGCTTCCGAAAAGGCTTTGAAGGCCATTGAAAACGCTTGAGGAGGGTGCGAGAGATGAGCGTAAAACTGATTGGAAAGCATGAAAAGGACTCCCGCGCCTGCCGCGACGCGCTGGCCCTGCCCCTGAACGAAATGATGGCCGAGGACAAGTCCATTTGCTATGTGGACTGTGACCTGACCGGCTGCATCAATACGAAGCAGCTTCTCAAAAACTATCCCGACCGCGCCCTTGAGGCCGGTATTGCCGAGGGTAATGCCGCCGGTGTTGCCGCCGGTCTGGCCGCCACCGGAAAAAAGGTATTCTTCCATTCCTTCGGATCCTTTTCCTCCCGCCGCTGTTATGACCAGATTTATATGTCCGCTGCCTATTCCGGACTGACGGTACACGTTCTGGGCTCCGATGCCGGCGTCTGCGCCGCCTTCAACGGCGGCACCCATATGCCGCTGGAGGACGCCGCCATGTACCTCAGCATCCCGGAGACCACCGTGCTGGACCCCGCTGACTACGCCCAGCTTGCAAGTATTACCCGCCAGCTTCCCGGCATCACCAAGGGCGTGACCTACACCCGCTTTGTGCGTAAGGGCATCATCAAGGTCTATGAGGACGGTTCCGAGTTCCCCATCGGCAAGGGCGTTGTCCTCCACGAGAGCGACCACGATGCTGCCGCCATCCTCACCTCCGGCATTATGGTGGACGAGGCTCTGAAAGCCTATGAGGCGCTTCAGGCAGAGGGAATCTCCGTTCGGGTCATCGACCTGTTTACATGGAAGCCGCTGGATGAGGAGTTGGTCATCAAGGCCGCCCGGGAGACCGGCGCCATCGTCACCGCCGAAAATCACAATGTCACCTGCGGTCTTGGCAGTGTGGTTGCCAACTGCCTTGCGAAAAACGCGCCGACCATTCAGGAATTTGTCGGTGTGCAGGACCGGTTCGGTCAGGTCGGCCCGCAGGACTTTTTGATGGATGAGTACGGGCTCCGATCCGTTAATATCGTGGCCGCGGTCAAAAAGGCAATCAGCCGGAAGTAAAGCCGATTTCCCCGTTTTAAAAATAAAAAAGGAGCGCCATCCGAAAGGATGGCGCTCCTTTTAATTAGATTTCAGCTTACTTCGCGGCCTTGGCAGCCTTGATGGCCTCGATCAGCATCGGAGTGACCTTGAACAGGTCGCCGCAGATGCCATAGTCAGCGATCTCGAAGATGGGAGCGGTGTCGTTCTTGTTGACGGCGATGATGCACTCGGAATCCTGCATACCAGCCTTGTGCTGGATAGCGCCGGAAATGCCCAGAGCGATATACACCTTGGGGTGCACGGTCTTGCCGGTCTGACCCACCTGATGGTCGGCAGACAGCCAGCCGGAGTCAATGGTGGCACGGGAGCCGCCAACAACGCCGCCCAGGACCTCAGCCAGCTCCTCAGCCAGCTTGATGCCGCCCTCAACGTCCTTGGAAATGCCGCGGCCAACGGACACGATGTAATCGGCGCCGATGAGGTCCACCAGCTTCTTGGCGGCCTTCACCACCTCGGTAACGTCGGTGTGGATGTCCTCAGCAGTCAGAGTGAAGTTCGGCTTCACGATCTCCACAGCGTTGGCCTTGGCCTCGTCAAAGGCGTTCTTCTTCATAACGCCGGGACGGACAGTAGCCATGCAGGGACGGAAGCGGGGGCAGATGATGGTAGCCATCAGGTGACCGCCGAAAGCAGGACGGGTCATCTTCAGGTTGCGGTCCTCCATATCCCACTTCATGGAGTCAACGTCCAGAGTGGAGGACTCACGCAGGAACTGGATGTAGTTGGGCACATCCACGTCCAGGTGGGTGCAGTCAGCGCACAGGCCGGTGTGCAGACGGGCTGCGCAGCGGGGGCCCAGATCGCGGCCGATGTTGGTGGCGCCGATCAGGAACGCCTCGGGCTTCAGGTCCTCGATCACGTCGCAGATGACCTTGGCGTAGGCGTCGGTGGTGTAGGTAGCCAGCAGGGGGCTCTCGCAGACAATGACCTTGTCGGCGCCGTAGCCGCCCAGCTCCTTAGCGGCGGACTCAATGCCCTCGCCGCCCAGCAGCAGACCGCACAGGTTCACGCCCAGCTCGTTGGCCAGGTCGCGGCCCTTGGAGATCAGCTCGAAATCGGTGGGCATCAGCTTGCCCTCGCGCTGCTCGCAGAACACCCATACATCCTTGAAAGCAGCGATATCAGCACTATTGAAATTAGACATTTTTCGTTCTCCTTCCTTAGATGATGTGCTTCTCGGCCAGAATGGAGGCCAGCTTCTCGCAGGTCTCCTTACCGTCGCCCTCCAGCATCATGCCGACACCCTTCTGGGGAGGCGTGAAGCTCTTGAAGATGTTGGTGGGAGAGCCCTTCAGGCCGATGGTGGTAGCATCGATCAGGGGATGATCCTTCAGGTCCTCATAGCCCAGAGTGGTCAGGGGCTTGCTGTAGGTAGACAGGATGCCGCCGATGGACATATAGCGGGGGTTGTTCAGCTCCTTGATGCAGGTCAGCAGGCAGGGAGTCTGGACCTTGATGGTCATGTAGCCATCCTCCAGCATGCGCTGGACAGTGATGGTGTCGCCGTCCTTCTTGATGTCGGCGGCATAGGTGACCTGGGGCAGGTGCAGCTTCTCAGCGATCTGGGGACCGACCTGAGCGGTATCGCCATCGATAGCCTGACGGCCGCACATCACGATATCGTCCTTCTCAACACCCAGGGTGCTCAGAGCGGCGGCCAGAATCTGGGAGGTAGCGTAGGTATCGGAACCGCCGAACTCACGGGCGGAAACCAGCACGCCCTCGTCAGCACCCATGGCCATCAGCTCACGCAGCATACCGGCAGCGGGAGGGGGGCCCATGGTGACAACGGTGACCTTGCAGCCGGTGGCGTCCTTGAGCTTCAGGGCGGCCTCAACGGCGTTCATGTCATCGGGGTTGGTGATGGTCTGCATGGAAGCACGGTTCAGGGTACCATCGGGATTGACGGCCACCTTGCCGGAGGTATCGGGTACCTGCTTGACACAAACATAAATCTTCATTTCGACTTCTCCTCCTTACAGGCCCATGTTGGCGGAGATGACGATACGCTGGACCTCGCTGGTGCCCTCGTAGATCTCCGTGATCTTGGCGTCGCGCATCATGCGCTCCATGGGATAATCCTTGGTGTAGCCGTAGCCGCCGAACATCTGCAGCGCCTTGGTGGTGGTCTTCATAGCGTGCTCAGAGCAGAACAGCTTGGCCATGGCGGCCTCCTTGGTGTAGCGCTCGCCGGAGCCCTTCTTCATGGCGGCCTGATAGGTCAGCAGACGGCCGGCCTCGCAGCCCAGCTCCATGTCAGCAAAGGTGAACTGGGTGTTCTGGAACTTGCTGATGGGCTTGCCGAACTGAACACGGCCCTTGGTGTAAGCCTTGGCCTCTTCCAGAGCGCCCTCGGCAATACCCAGAGACTGAGCGGCAATGCCGATACGGCCGCCGTCCAGCGTCTGCATGGCGATGTTGAAGCCCTTGCCCTCGCGGCCCAGCATATTCTCCTTGGGAACGATCATGTCGGTGAACACGATCTCAGCCGTGGGAGAGCCGTGCAGGCCCATCTTCTCCTCGTGCTTGCCGACGGAGAAGCCGGGGAAGGAGGACTCCACGATAAAGGCGGAAATGCCCTTGGTGCCCTTGGACTTATCGGTCATGGCGAAGACCACGAACACATCGGCCACATAGCCGTTGGTGATGAAGATCTTGGAGCCGTTCATCACATAGTGGTCGCCCACCAGCTTGGCCTCGGTCTGGCCCTTGGAAGCGTCAGAACCGGCGTTGGGCTCGGTCAGAGCGAAGGCGCCCACCTTGTGGCCGGTAGACAGCATGGGCAGATACTTCTTCTTCTGCTCCTCGGTGCCGTGGGTCAGGATGGGATCGCAGCACAGGCCGTTGTGGGTGGCCACGATGTCGCCGGTGGAGGCGCACTGCTTGCTCAGCTCCTCAATGCAGATGGCGCTGGCCAGAGGGTCAGCACCCTGTCCGCCGTACTCCTTGGGGATGCACATACCCATCACGCCCAGATCGAACAGCTTCTCGATGTTCTCACGGGGATAGAGGGTCTTGGCGTCGGTCTCGGCAGCGATGGGCTTCACTTCGTTCTCAGTGAACTCAGCCATCATCTTCCGGATCAACAGATGCTCAGGGCTCAGATTGAAATCCATAATGCTTTCTCCTTTTATGTAAATTTTGGAAAGGCTATATTGATATGTCGCAGGGACAGATATCACAGTTTATCATTTGTTCTGACCGGGCGCTGCCCGGTCAGAACGCTGCTGCCCGCGGGGCGGCATGCCCACCGCTGGGCGCGTCAGGGGCAGCGTGTCCGAGGGGGATCAACCCGCCTCAGAATCAGTCCACAATGCCGGCGATGTCCTTGGCAAGCTGCTTCTTGCCCTGGATGTTGCCCTGACGGGCGATCATGATGCGCTGGGCCTGGGGAGAACCGGCGCCGTGCATGGACTCGGTGCGGTAACCCACAGCGGCAGCGCCCAGGCACAGGTTCTCGATGAAGCGCATGATGCGCTGACGGTTCTCGGTGGAAACACCCTCGCGAGCGGCAAAGAACTTGTTGCAGATCTGGCCGATGGTCTCGCCGTTCCGGCCAACAACCATATCGCTGTGGAAGTCCACCTGAGAGGGCATGGTGACCATCAGGCCGCCGGCAATGTCCTCTGCCAGACGCACGATCTCATAGGGGAAGCGGGTCACGTTCTGCTTGCAGACGTTGGCCAGCAGCAGGTCGATCTGATAGTTGCCCGCCTTGGTCTTGAAGCCCTGAGCGGAGCAGGCGATGCCGCAGCAGAACAGGGTTTCGTTCAGGTGGGTCATCTCGATGAGCTTGTCCTTCACAGCGGAAGCCTTCTCCACACCGTTGTACTCAGCGGCCAGAGCGGCGGCACCGATGAGGGTATCGCCCACGCCCACCTTGCAGCCGCCGTAGGACTGGCGGTGATAACCGGCGAAGCGCTCCACGATCATACCGGCGAACTCATACTCGCCGTTGAGGAAGATGTACTCGTTGGGGATGAACACATGGTCCAGCACCACCAGAGCCTCCTGGCCGCCGAACTTGGCGTTGCCCACGTCGATGGAGGCATCCTGCTCCATCTTCCGGGTGTCGCAGGACTGACGGCCGTAGATCATGTACATACCCTCGGCGTCGGTGGGGCAGGCAAAGCTGACAGCCCAATCCTTATCGGCCTCACCCATGGAGATGGTGGGCATGAAGATGTGCCAGTGGGAGTTGATGGAGCCGGTCTGGTGGCACTTGGCACCGCAGACCACGATGCCGTCGGGGCGGCGCTCCACAACATGGACGTACATATCGGGGTCAGCCTGCTGGCTGGGGGCCTTGGAGCGGTCGCCCTTGGGGTCGGTCATAGCACCGTCCACGGTGAGGTCGTTGTCCTGCACATAGGTCAGGAACTTCTTGAAGTTCTCGTGATAGTGGGTGCCGTACTTCTCGTCGATCTCATAGGTGGTGGAGAACACGGAGTTGAAGGCGTCCATGCCCACGCAGCGCTGGAAGCAGCTGGCGGTCTTCTGGCCCAGCAGACGCTGCATCTTCACCTTGTTCATCAGGTCCTCAGTGGACTGATGCAGATGAGTGAAGCGGTTGATGGTGTGGCCGGTGAGGCTGGATTTCACAGTCATCAGATCGGCGTACTGGGGATCCTGAGCCAGTGCATAGGTCATGGCCACGCAGTTGATGCTGGGACGGATCATGGGGTGATCCACCCAGTTATCGATCTTCTCGCCAAACATATACACACGGGTGTTCAGCTTCCGCAGGGACTCAATGTACTCTTCGGGGGTCATCAATGCCATTTTATCTTATCCTCCTGTTTATTTTGGGGGTGGTCTGCAAATTCAGAGAAGGCTCCGGGCGGGCGTTTCCCGCCCGGAATCCTTCCAATCAGGGTCAATCGTTGGCCAGACCCATCAGGCCCTCATGGAAGATGCGCTCATCCATGAGCTTCAGGTCATCGGCAATCTTGGGCATGAACTCCATCTGATCCAGCACCTGAGTCTGGAGATCAATGCCGGGAGCGATCTCAATGAGCGTCACGCCCTCAGGACGCAGCTCAAACACGGCACGCTCGGTGATGTACAGAACAGGCTGATGCACCTTGTTGGCGTAATCGCCGGAGAAGGTGATCTGCTCCACCTGCTTGACAAACTTCTTCTTAGCGCCTTCCTGCGTAATGACCAGCTTGCCGTCGCGGCATTCGGTCTTGAGGCCCTTGGCGGTGAAAGTGCCGCAGTAAACGACCTTCTTGGCGTTCTGGGTGATATCGATGAAGCCGCCGGCGCCGGCCAGACGGGTGCCGAACTTGGAAACGTTCAGGTCGCCATTGGGAGCCGTCTCGGCAAGGCCGAGGAAGGCCACGTCCAGACCGCCGCCCTGATAGAAGTCAAACTGGACGTTGTGATCCAGAATGGCCATGGAGTTGGCAGCGCCGCCGAACTGGGTGCCGCCGTAAGGCACACCGGCGATGGAGCCGGCTTCCACGGTCAGGGTCATCTTATTGGAGATGCCCTCTTCCGCGCAGACGTTGGCGATCTTCTCAGGCGCGCCGGTACCCAGGTTCACGATGGCGTCCTGGGGCAGCTCCATGGCTGCACGGCGGGCGATGATCTTCTTGGCGTCCATGGGGATGGGGGGGATATCGTCCACAGGAATACGGAATTCGCCGGAAAGAGCGCCGTCATAGGGCATACCGAGGCACTGGTTGTTGTCCTCAGGAGAGCCGACAACGATGGCGTCCACATAGATGCCTGGGATCTTCACCAGCCGGGGATCCAGCGTGCCGCCCTGCACGATCTTCTCCACCTGAACAATGACGATGCCGCCGGAGTTCTTGGTGGCCTGGCACTGGGCGGTGACGTCCAGAGGGCCGATCTCCCGGTGAACGGTACAGTTGCCGTACTCATCGGCATAGGAGCCGCGGATCAGGCACACATTGATGGGGATGGGCTTGTAGAGCAGGCGCTCCTCGCCCTCAATGTTCACCAGCTTCACCAGATCTTCCTTGGTGCATTCGTTGAGCTTGCCGCCGCCGTGGCGGGGGTCCACAAAGGTGTTCAGACCCACATGGGTAATGGTGCCGATGTTATGAGCGGCGATATCACGGTACATATGGGTGATGACGCCCTGAGGCAGATTATAGGCTTCCAGCTTGTTGGCCAGAGCCAGCTCGCCCAGCTTGGCGGCGCGGTCCCAGTGGCCGCCGACGACCCGCTTGCACATACCTTCATGGCCGAAGTGGTCGCCGCCAGTGCCGTCCCGGTGGCCCTGACCGGCTGCGAAGAACAGCGTCAGGTCGCAGGGATGGCCGGTTTCCACAAAGCGGTTTTCCAGAGCCTTGGTCAGCGCTTCGGGGCAGGCGCAGCTGACGAAGCCGCCGGTAGAGACGGTGTCGCCATCCTTGACCATCAGTGCCGCTTCCTCAGCAGTAATAACACGTACTTTTTTCATATTGCAAATTCCTCATTCATAATTCATAAGAATTTCAAAATGTCTTTGCGTTCCATACGCTACAGGGCAGCATGGCAAGTGCCGTTTTTTTACTTGTTCTGGAAGTGCTTCTCCTTGCGCTTCTCCATGAATGCGCCCATGCCTTCCTTCTGATCGGCGGTGGCGAAGCACATGGCAAACAGCTCGTTCTCCAGAGCGATGCCGTCGTCGATGTCCATCTGCATACCGCGGTCAATGCAGGCCTTGGAATACTTCACAGCAATGGGAGCGTTGGCGGTGAAGGACTTGGCCATGGCAACGGCGCCGGGGATCAGCTCTTCGGGAGCATACACGGCGTTGACCAGACCGATCTCCTTGGCCTCGGCAGCGCCAATGACCTTGCCGGAGAAAATCAGCTCCTTGGCCTTGGCGATGCCCACGCGGCGGGGCAGGCGCTGGGTGCCGGAGAAGCCGGGAGTGATGCCCAGGCCCACTTCGGGCTGGCCGAACTTGGCGCCGCCCTTGCCCTCAGCATTGGGGCCGGCAGCCAGAATGATGTCGCAGCTCATGGCCAGCTCGCAGCCGCCGCCCAGAGCGAAGCCGTTGACAGCAGCGATGGTGGGGATCTCCAGCTTCTCAATGCGGCGGAACAGAGCGCTGCCGCGCTGGCCCCACTTGCGGCCGCCGGCCACATCCAGGGGGAGCTGCTCGCCGATGTCGGCGCCGGCCACGAAAGAGCGGCCCTCGCCGGTGATGATCAAAGCGCCCAGCTCGGCGTCCTTCTCCACCTCGGCAATCGCCTGCTCCAGATCGCTGATCACGGTGGAATTCAGTGCGTTCAGCGCTTCGGGACGGTTGATGGTCAGAATACCAATGTTCTCCTGCTTCTCATAACGAATAGTCTGATACATAATGGTTTTCCTCCTCATAAATATGTTTCCTGTTCAGTTCAAGGGGATTATGCTGCAGTCCTAAAATCTGTTCCGCAGCGTGTGCGTGGTAATACGCTTAAATTTATAGCAAATTTTGTGCCAATTTATGTTTAGCGTTTTTCACAAAAACAAACGCGCCGTTTGTGCGAAACAACCATTTTCCCGGTGCATTTTTCCTTTTTCGCCTTTTGCAGATCCCTTATCACGGCCAGATTATTCAAAAATGAATAGGCAATCTTGAATCATTCGTCCCACGTGTCCTCTCCGCTTTCGGCACAACATCAAAAAAGTCCGGGGTTTTTCTGGCAAAAACACCCGCAAAAAATCGACCGTTTCCTCTTTCTATTCATTTCTGAATATGCTATAATCAAAAATGAATAGTTTTTCTGTCTTTGGAGGTGCGTATGCCTGCAACGTCCCTGCCCCAGCTTTTTGACGATGATATCAACCTCAAAGGTCTGCTTGACATCGTAAACCCCAAAAATAATCTGGTTCTGGCGGATGATATGATGCTTTCCGATGCTGACGGCATCATTCTCCGGGTCAGCGAGAATTATGAGCAGAATTTTGGCTTTACCCACGAGTCCATTCTGGGGAAATCCGCGTTTGATCTGGAGGCGGACGGCACTTTCCGGCCCTGCGTCACAGCGGAGGTCATCCGGCAGAAGAAAAAGATCACCGCTACCCAGACCATCAATCACACCCACAAAAACGTTATGACCGTGGGCATCCCGCTCTTTGACAACAATGGCGTCCTGAAGTACGCCGTCTGTTTCAACACGGTGTCCATGGAGCAGATCAACGCCATTCACCAGAACTACCGGCATTTGCAGGACTCCCTGCAGCAGTATTCGCAGGAGATCGCGGAGCTGCGTCTCCGGGCCACCGCCACGGATCTGGTGGTGAAAAGTCCCGCCATGCAGCGGCTGTGGACTCTGATCCAGAACACCGCCAACACCAAGGCCAACATTCTCATCACCGGCGAGACCGGCGTAGGCAAGAGCGCGGTGGCCAAGGCCATTCACGCCATGAGCAACCGGGCCAACGGCCCCTTCATTGAGGTCAACTGCGCGGTTCTCCACGAAAACCTCATTGAATCCGAATTGTTCGGCTATGAAAAAGGCGCTTTCACCGGCGCAGCCTCCGGCGGCAAGATCGGTAAGATCGAGCTGGCCAACCACGGAACGCTGTTTCTGGATGAGATCGGCGAGCTGCCGCCCCATATTCAATCCAAGCTTTTGCAGCTGATTCAGGAAAAGACCATTGAGCGGCTGTCCAGCAACCGGCGTATTGAGCTGGATTTCCGGCTGATCGTAGCCACCAACCGAAATCTGGAAGAGGAAGTGCAGCGGGGTCTGTTCCGCTCCGACCTGTTCTATCGGCTGAACGTGATCCGGGTGCATATTCCCCCCCTGCGGCAGCGTCCGGACGACATTCTCCCCCTTGCCCACCAGTTTCTGGAGCGCTTCTGCCGGGAGTACGGCAAGCAGATCACCTTCAGTCCCCGATTCATCTCTTTTCTGGAGCAGTTCAGCTGGCCCGGCAATGTCCGCCAGCTGGAAAACCTGATGGAGCGGCTGGTCATCACCTCTCAGGATCCGATTCTGGACACCACCGCGCTGCCGCTGGACTACGGTGCGGATACCGCCGCCCCCGCTTCCACGGGGGGGACGCTGGAAGAGCGGATGAGCGCCTATGAAGGACAGATCATCCGGGAGTCCTACCACCGCTGCCGCACCACCGTGGCCGTGGCGAAGGATCTGGGGATCTCTCAGGCCACCGCCGCCCGGAAAATTGCCAAGTATGTAAAGGGCATGGAGGAGTGATTGCGCCGTGAGCCTGATTTCGCTGAAAACAGAACTGCGTCAGGAGCTGAAGCTGACGCCCCAGCTCCTGCAATCCATGGAAGTCCTACAAATGAACTCGCAGGAGCTGTTGGAATATTTGGGCAAGCTCTCGGAGGAAAACCCAACGCTGGAGCTGAGCGACGCCCCGGATCTCCGCAGTTCCTTTGCCGAACTGCGGCAGAAAGCCAGCTGGCTGGACGCCGGAACCTTTGGCACAACCTTTACGCATGAGGAAGGCTCCGCCATGGAGCCGGGCGCACCGGACAGGGAGCTGGACAGCCTGTCCGCCTTTTTGTGCGACCAGCTGGAACGGAAACGGCTGTCAAAGCCGCTGCTGGCGCTGTCCAAATATCTGGCGGAGATGGTGGATGAGGACGGCTATCTGGCGCAGGAGGATCTGGACGGCCTGGCGGAAATGAAGATCCCGCAGGCCATGGTGGATCAGGCGTTGGATCTTCTGCAATCCCTGGAGCCGGCCGGTGTGGGCGCGCGGGATCTGTCGGAGTGTCTGGTGCTTCAGCTGAGCCGGCAGGAAAAAGCCGTCCCCTACGCCATGGACATTGCCGCCCGGTTCCTGACAGAGCTGAGCCGCAAACACTACGGCCCCATTTCCAAGGCGCTGGGCATCACCGTGCCGGAAATTCAGGCGGCAGAAAAGGCCATTGCCGCGCTGGAGCCTCATCCCGGCCGCGCCTTTCAGCCTGCGGAGCCTACCGTCTACGCCCGCCCCGACGTGTTCATTGTGGAGCTGGAGGGTGAGCTGCGGGTCATGCTCAACGAATACTATCTGCCCCGGATCTCCATCAACGGTTACTACAGTGATCTGGCCAGAGAGAGCGACGACCCGGAGGCCCGCACTTATTTAAAGGAAAAGCTGCGGCAGACCAAGTGGCTGCTGGAAAGTCTGGAACGCCGGGGCAGTACCCTGCGGCGCTGCGCGCAGGCCGTTCTGGATACCCAGCGGGCATTTTTTGAGGGCCGCACCACCGAGTTGGCGCCCCTGAGCCTGTCCTCTCTGGCGGAGATCCTGGAACTGCATTCCTCCACCGTATCCCGTGCCGTGCGGGACAAGTTTCTCCAATGCAGGCAGGGTACCTATCCCCTGCGCTACTTTTTCAGCCGTTCCGTCGGGCAGCAGGGGATATCCCGGCAGGCGGTGAAGCAGCGGCTGGTGCTGCATCTCAAGGACGAGGATCCCGCCCACCCGCTCAGTGACCAGACCCTCTGCAAGCTGCTGGAACAGGAGGGGATCCCACTGGCGCGGCGCACCGTGGCCAAATACCGCTCAGAGCTGGGGATCGGTTCCTCCACCGCCCGCAGGGCGCGCAATTCCATGAAGTAAAAAAACAGCGGAAGGAGCAACCTTCCGCTGTTTTTCTGTTCCGTTTTCTTTTGTCAGAAGCCGCCCGTTACTGCACGGTAACAGGCTTGAGATACACGCCGCGGAAATCAAACCAGCCGCGGGGATCCCGGAAGCCGCCGCCGTAAGTATCTCGCAGCTGCCAGGCAGTGCCAGTGGTGTACAGAGGTGCCAGCGCGCAGTCAATCTCCAGAAGCAGATCCTCTGCGTCGTGAAGGCAGCCCATCCGGGCGGTGCCGTCCTCGGCGCTGGCAATAATGGACATCAGCGTATCATAGGCACTGTTCTCATAGTGCAGGAAATTATTCTGATTGCCGGTCATCCAGTCCATCAGGAAGCACTCCGCATCGTTGCACACGGCGTCCAGCCCCATACCGGCCAGAGTATACTCTCCGCCGCGCATAGCCGTCACCAGTTCCGTTTTTGTAACCGCTCTGGGAGTCACGCGCAGTCCCAGGCACTGGTTCCACATTTCACACACGGCGGCCGCTACCGCGGCATTGGCCCCCTCGTCCACATACAGGTATTCCGGCGCTCCCAGCTCTGTGCTCAGGTCGCTGCCCCGGTCGTAGCCCGCCTCCTGCATCAGTTCCACCGCCTCCCGGCAGCGGTCCTCATAGGTTTCGCCGTCATGATCCAGCAGGTTTCCGCCGGTGGTTCGGAAATCCTTCTCCCCCTCCGGCACGCCGGGAGGCACAAGGCCCGCAGCCGCCTGCGCGGTCACGCCGGCCAGTTCCGCCAATGCCGAACGGTCAATGGCAAGACTCAGTGCCTTGCGGATCTGCTCATCCTCCAGCCTGTCGCAGTTGAAGAGAACCGAATAGGTTTCCAGCACCGGCTCCGTCTGCCAGTTCTCGTCTGCCGTCTTCATTTCAGCCATCTGTTCCTCGCTCAGCGGCCAGAGCGCGTCCACTACGCCCTGATCATACAGGATCTGCGCCGTAGCGGTGTCCCCGAAGCGGAAGGTCAGCTCCGTGGGGCCGGTAAGTTTCTTGCCGTAAGCCGTGTTCTCCCCCAGTACCAGTGAGGTGTCCTCTCTGGCGCTGACAACATAGGGGCCGTTGGTCACCAGCCGGGTGGGGTCAGACCACCAGCGGTTCACCGCCTCCTCATCGGAAAGCGCAGCGTTCGCCTGATCCGCCTCCTGCTTGAGCCGGGTCACAACGTCCTGCCGCAGAGGCATGGTGGCAATGGAGGTGCATACCTCCCGCAAGAACCAGTCATATTGGCCGTTCAACGTCACCACGAAGGTGCTGTTATTTTTGGCCGCAACTCCCAGCAGGCTCATGTCGCCGCTCGCCCGCGCTTCGTCATAGCCGCTGATGATAGACAGCAGCGGCGCATAGGCAGAACCGGCGGCAGGGTCCGCCAGCCGCTGCCACGCATACACGAAATCCCCGGCCTTCACGTCCACGCCGTCCGACCATTTCCCGCCCCGCAGGCGGAAGGTATAGGTCACGGTGCCGTCGGCGTTCTCCTTCACATCCACGCTTCTGGCCGCGCCGTTCACCGCCACGGTCTGGCCGTTTCCGTCCTGCTCCAGACGCATCAGGTTTTCATACAGGTGGTTCAGGACGGTCTGCTCTCCCGGCTCCTCTGCATAGATAGGGTCATAGGTGGCGGGAGTTTCCCCCACGCACACGGCCAGCGCCAGCTGATCCCCCGCCGCCTCCGTCTGGCCGCAGGCGGTCAGGAAGGTAAAGCAGGCCGAAACCGCCAGCAGCAGCGCCATTCCTCGTTTCCAAAACTTCATACAGGCTTCCTCGCGGCTTACGCCATGGTCAGCTTGCCGTTTTCGTCGAACTTCACCGGCAAGATCTCGTTGCGGGTATTCTTGGCGATATCGTCCATCCGGATCTTGGAGGGAAAATCCGCCACAAAGCTGACGGCCACGCCCTGCCGTCTGGCCCGGCCGGTACGGCCGATACGATGCACATAATCCTGATTTTCATCCGGGATGTCGCAGTTGAACACGATGTCCACATCGTCCACGTCGATGCCGCGGGCCGCCACGTCCGTGGAGACAAACACCCGCAGCTTTCCCTTGCGGAACAGATCCATCACCTGCTCCCGCTTCTTTTGGGGGATGTCGCCGTGGATGCACTGGGCGTCAATGCCCCGCATCTGCAAAAACTTGGTGATCCGCTCCGTGTTGCCCTTGGTGTTGCAGAACACCATGCAGCGGTCAAAGCCCGTTTCGTTCAGGATCTTGGCGATGGCCTCCGCCTTGCCGTCGAAGCTCACGTCCATGCGGAACTGCTTGATATCCGGCTTGTTCTGCTCGTCCTCCCGGACGGTAACTTCCTCGGCATCCCGCTGGTACACCCATGCGATGTCCATGACCTCGCGGGAGATGGTGGCGGAAAACAGCCCCAGGTTCTTCCGCTGGTTCATCTTATCCAGCAGGCGGGTCACGTCGTGGATGAAGCCCATATCCAGCATCCGATCCGCCTCATCCAGCACCACGGTTTTCGCCGTTTCCACCCGGACGGTGCGGCGCTTCATGTGGTCGGAGAGCCGTCCCGGCGTGGCCACCACGATCTGGGGATGCTTTTTCAGCGCGTCGATCTGACGGCCGATGGGCGCGCCGCCGTAGAGGCACACCGCCCGGATGCCGGGCTTGTAGGCATACAGCACCCGCAGCTCGTCGGTAATCTGGATGGCCAGCTCCCGCGTGGGAGCAAGGATCACCGCCTGAATGCTGTCGTCCTCCGGGTCGATATGCTCCACAATGGGAATCCCATAGGCAAAGGTCTTGCCGGTGCCGGTGGGAGCCTTGGCGATCACGTCCCGCCACGCCAGCATGGGCGGGATACAGCCCGCCTGCACCGGGGTGGATTGTACAATATTGCGTTCCAGCAGAGCGCGCAGCAGCTCCGGCGACAGCTCCAACGTGTCAAACCGAACGCCTTGTGTCAGTTCCATGGTCATTATCCTCACATTTATACATAATTAAGTGTATTATACACATTTTCCCGGCATTTGTAAAGGCTGGTCTTCCCCGCCCTGCCGCGTCCACGGAAATGCGAAATGCGCGGCGGAATTTTTTCTTAAAAGGCATTGACAAGGGAAACGATGCGTGATAATCTAACTGTACTAACACACATAATACAGTTGATACAGTTCGGAGGAACAAGATGAAGATCGTCAAAAAACTGATTGCCGCCCTGATGGTGCTGGGCGCTCTGGCGGCGCTGACGGTAGGCGTGGTTTTGAAACCGGGCCGGAAAGGAGAAGAAAAATGATGCTGTTTGGTTTTGCGGGCATTGCCGCCATCGCGGGTCTGATCTTCGCGGCTGTGGTCCTGGTGGCCCTGGCCCTGCAGCCCTGAGAGGTGCGCCGTGAATCTGATGTTTCTATTGGGCATCGCGGGGGCGGCGCTGCTGGTGATCCTGCTGGCGGCGGTGATCCTGCACCGTTGATGCGGAATATCCATGCCCCTTGGAAAAGGAGGAGACCTATGTGCTGACACTGAATTATCGGGACTCCCGTCCCATTTATGAGCAGATCAAGGACGGACTGCGGCGGATGATCGTCACCAGCGCCATGGCGCAGGACGAAAAGCTGCCCTCCGTCCGGGCGATGGCCACCCAGCTGTCCATCAACCCCAACACCATCCAGCGGGCCTACAACGAGCTGGAGCAGGAGGGATACATTTATTCCGTAGCCGGAAAGGGCAGCTTCGTCAGCGGCACGGCGGACGCAGACGCCGCCCGCCGGGAAAATCTGAAGGAGGATCTGCGAAAGCTGTTGGGCGAACTGCGCTATCTGGGCATGACCCATGAGGACGCCGTAAAGCTCATCAAGGAGGTATACGAGCAATGATTGAAGTGAAAAACGTCGTCAAGACCTTTGACGGCTTCACCGCCCTGAATGACGCCACCCTCAGCGTCCCCACCGGCGCGGTTTACGGACTGGTCGGCCCCAACGGCGCAGGCAAGTCCACCATCATCCGCCACCTCACCGGCATTTTCCGGCAGGACAGCGGCACGGTGCAGCTGGGCGGCGAGGACGTGTGGGAAAACGCGGCGCTGAAAGCCCGGATTGCCGCCATCCCCGATGACTGGTACTATTTCAGCACCGCCACCATCCGGGATATGATGCGGTTTTACAAAGGCTTCTACCCCAATTTTTCCACAGAGCGGTACAAAAAGCTGAAAGAGGTTTTCAATCTGGACGAAAAGCGCCCCATCCGGCGGTTCTCCAAGGGTATGCAGAAGCAGGCGGCCTTCTGGCTGGCCCTGTCCGCCATGCCGGATTACCTGATTCTGGATGAGCCGGTGGACGGCCTTGACCCGGTGATGCGCCGTCAGGTGTGGAGCCTGATGATGGGCGATGTGGCGGAGCGCGGCACTACGGTACTGGTGTCCAGCCACAACCTCCGGGAGCTGGAGGACGTGTGCGACCATGTGGGCATCATGGATCACGGCCATGTGCTGCTGGAGCGGAGCCTTGCCCAGCTGCAGGACAACATGGTGAAAATGCAGGTGGTGTTCCCTGACGGCGTTAATGAAGTGCCAGCCGATCTGCCGGTGCTCCATGCGTCGAGAATCGGCCGGGTGCATACCCTCATCATGCGGATGAACGCCCAGGAGGCCACGGAACGGCTCATGGCCTACAGCCCGCTGCTGGCGGACGCCGTGCCCCTGACGCTGGAGGAAATCTTTATCTACGAACTGGGAGGTGCAGACTATGCGGTCAAAGACATCGTGCTTTAACGGCACCCTTTTCCGGAAAAATCTGAGCCGGTACTGGCCGCTGTGGGGACTGGCCTCCTTCGGCGGGGCGCTGTTCCCGCTGGCCATGCTGGTGAACCTGCTGCACAGCGGGTTTGACTTCTGGACGCCGCTGGAAACCACGCAGGCCTACTACAATGTGCTGAGCTACGGCGTGCCGGTCATCTCCATTGTCTATGCCGTGCTGTGTGCCATGGCGGTGTGGAACTACCTTTATAATACCCGCAGCGTGGGGCTGATGCACACCCTGCCCATCCGGCGGGAGGGGCTGTTTGTCACCAACGTCCTCTCCGGCCTTGTGATGATGGCCATTCCCTATGCCGTCACCGGCGTGCTGATTGTGCTGGTGTCCCTCCTGTACGGCGGCTTTGAGCCGGTGGGGGTGCTGGTGACGATTCTGGGTGTTGCAGGCGAGAGCATTTTCTTCTTCGGCCTTGCCACCTTCTGCGCCTTCATTGTGGGCAACGTCTTCATGCTGCCTGCCCTGTACGGCCTGCTGAACTTCCTGGCCGTGCTGACGGATTTCACGCTAAACCTGCTGGCACAGGGCTTCTGCTTCGGCATTTACAGCAGCTATTCCGGCACGGTAGAGTGGCTCAGCCCCGTGGTGTATCTCATGCAGCAGGTTCAGCCCAACAGCATCTATCAGGAAAAGCTGGTGCAGAACAGCGTATACGACCCCCACTCCACCAATGTGCTGACGGAGGTTCATCTGGAAAACGGCTGGCTCATTGCGGTGTATGCCGCCGTGGGCGTGGTGCTGTTGGTGCTGGCATGGCTCATGTACCGCCGTCGCCGCAGTGAAAGCGCCGGAGACGTGGTGGCCGTGGGCTGGATGAAGCCGGTGTTCCGGTACGGCTGTGCGGCCTTCTCCGCAATCTTAGGCGGCCGGCTGCTGTACGCCCTGTTCTGGGAGAGCTTCCAGAATGGCCTGTACTTTACCGTTCTGCCCATGATCCTGTGCATGATCGTTGGCGGCGCTGTGGGCTACTATGCGGCCTCCATGCTGCTGGCCAAGACCCTCCGGGTGTTCAGAAGTACGTGGAAGGGGATGCTGGCAGTGGCGCTGGGCTGCATCGCGCTGTGCGCCGCCATGAAGTTCGATGTGTTCGGCGTGGTGCGCCGGGTGCCTGCGGCAGACAGCGTGAAGCAGGTGAATCTCTACGCCGCCGACAGCAATTACTACCTGACCCCCGGTCAGGACGACGCCCTGATTGAAGAGGTGCGGGCGCTGCATCAGGCCATTATCAACGATAAGGACTATGCCCTGACAGCAGCAGCTGCCGCCTCTGAAGCATACAGCGGCGCGGACGAGGAAATACCCCATGCCTATACCAACGTGCGGTTTACCTACACTCTGAACAGCGGCTTGAAGGTGGAGCGGCAGTATGACCTGTATCTCGCCCGCGACCGCATGGCGCAGGACGGCACCTACGACAATCTGCTGGACCGTCTCATCAACAGCCCGGAGATGCGCCAGAAGCGCATCCGCAGGCAGGACGGGAGTTTCCGGATGGACAGCGCGTGGATTAACACCCGCACCGGCGGCACCGACCTGAACAGCCGGGAGGTGGAAACCATCCTCAGCGCCGTGGCCAGGGACGCGGAGAATGGAAACTGGGGCGTGTACGACTGGTTCAACAGCCAGGACGACGCGGACCATTATGATATGACGGTTCACGTCGGCTATCAGATGGAGAATCACCGGTACGACAGCATTGATATCTCTGTCCGGGAGGGCATGGCGGAGACCATTCAGGCCCTGAAGGAGCTGGGACTGATCACCGATGAGGATCTGGTGCTGAACCGGGACGCTTATCCCTGGCAGTACAGCAATAACGGCTGGGAGGAATACGATCAGTTCCGTAATGAGTTCGGTATGTCCCCGGAAGAGTATTACAACCGCTATGGCAGCTACCCGGCAGGCTGGTTCGGCACGGAGACGGAAATTGATCCCGCCGTGGACGACAGCCACAGCCCCAGTATGTCCGCCGGCGCGGCGTCCGCCTGACAGGAATACGGAACACAGGCATCCCGGCAGCTTCTGCCGGGATGCCCGGAGAGAAACATCATGTACCACATTCATTTTAACCGGTGGAAACCCGCTGAAAAGCTGACGGCACTGCTGGCGGTGCTGCTGGCATCGCTGACTATCCTGCTGCGGACGGTTCCGGGGGTCAGCTTTTCCGCAAACCTGTGCCTGCTGTGTATGGTGGCCTGTCTGGGGCTGCTGTTTCTCAGCCGGATGGGACAGCGCAGGCAGGGCTGGAAAATTCTGCTCAGAATTGCTCAGGCCGCTCTGGCACTGCTGGTAATTGCTCTGGCGGCTGTGGAATTCTGGGTCATTCGGACGGGGCAGCGGGACGACGCCGCCAAACCGGCGGATGCCGTCATCGTGCTGGGGGCCGGAGTCAACGGAACCACCCCCTCCGTAGCCCTGCAAACCCGCATCGATGCGGCGGAAGCCTACCTGAAAGCAAACCCCGGCATTCCGGCGGTGCTGTCCGGCGGGCGTGGGCCGGGAGAGAATATCTCCGAGGCGCAGGCAATGTTCAACACCCTGACGGCGCGGGGCATTGACCCGGCGCGGCTGATTCTGGAGGAGCAGTCCGCCAATACCCGGCAGAATTTGCAAAATTCCCTGCCGCTATTGGAGGAACGGGGATTTGACAGCTGCGGCGGCCGTGTGGCCATCGTCACCAACGACTTCCACATGGCGCGGGTGACGCTGCTGTGGAATCTGCCTGCCAAAGTGGTGCAGGTTCCGGCCAGACTGCCGTGGCGATGGCTCAGCGCCAACTACTATCTGCGGGAGAGCTTTGCCGTGGTCAACGATCTGGTGATCCGTCCCCTGCTGGCCTGAAAGGAGCGGGAGAACGGAAAAATCCTGCGGAAAGGGTCTGTCCGGCTTTGCTCTGAAATATATGGCCATGGTCTCCATGCTCTGCGACCATGCCAATTTTCTGGTGATCCGCCGGGGCGTCTTTGCACCCTATACCGCAGCGGACGGCAGCATCCTGATCCCGGCTGACGCGCCCGCCGGGGTTCTGCCGGTGCAAAGGGTGTACGGAATTTTTGAGATTCTGGGACACATCGGCTTTCCCGTCTTTATCTTTCTGCTGACGGAGGGCTTTCTCCACACCCGCAGCCGGAAGCGGTATCTGCTGGCACTGGCGGCCTTTGCGGTGCTGGCGCTGTACAGCGGTCAGCGGGGGCGGCGGGGCTGGAAATACTTTTTCTATGTGTTCTACCCCGCCCACTTTCTGGTACTGCTGTGGATTGGAAAATGGATCGCCGCCCAGTCGCTCTGAAAATTTTTATATTTTTTCAAAATAGCTGCAACAAAATCCCGTGCCAAGCCGTCTTATAGGTACAGTGATCAAAACCGCCCTCCGGGCGGCACAAAAACGCGGCTGGGCCGCACAGAAGAGCAAGGAGCCAAGTGTGAATATGAAAGGAGACGCACTCACTATGGAAAATATGATGAACCGGGAACCGATCTGGAAGCTGTGGGTAGATACCCAGCGCCGTGTGGTGTCCTTTCATGAGGAGGCTGGTTCCCAGCTCATGGAATTCCGGGACCGGGATATGTTCCTGCGCTGCATCGACGGGTATACTGCCCAGTTGTATCGCTATCAGTAAATACACAAGGGAAAATGCCCACAGCTTTTGGTCAGCGTGTGCAAACAGGCAGAAACGATCCAAAGCTTGAGCTGATTTATGATTGATACGGAGACCGCCCGGGCGAAAAATGTCCGGGCGGTCTTGGCTAAGCGGTAGATTTTCTTCGCGCGCTTAAAGAAGCGTGGAGCAGATCGGCTTCTGTATATTGCCGGCCAAAACATTCTATACTGGGGTGATTCGAATTATCAGAATTGTTTGGACTATACCAAAACGGATGGAGAACTACAGGCTCATAAAGAAGAAATCCTGATGGAATACAGAGAGCTGCTGTGCTCATTCGTGATTGCTTCCACTAGTAGCAATTCCGCCGTTTTGCCCGCAGGCGGTTTTCCTTGACAGAATTTTGCGCTTGCTGTATAATTTTCGCTGTATTTGACCGAAAATAGAAACCACAGGCAAGGATGGGAAGAGTACGTTCCCGCAAACCGCAGCAGAGAGTCCCGGCAGCTGAAAAGGGACGCGGCACGGAGGGCGGAACATGGTCCCGGAGCCGCGCGCAAAGCGTCTTCGGACGTCCAAACGCGCTGGGTGCGCCCATTACAGCGCAGGGGTGCGGAACACGCACCCGCAGAGGCACATCCCGCGAGGGGTGCGCGAAGCAAGGTGGTATCACGGCTCACTCCGCCGTCCTTGGGCGTCGCTCAGGGACGGCGCTTATTTTTCATATGCTGAAATTTATGATAGAGAAGGAGATCAACCATGGGAAAAGATACGTTTTATATCACAACCCCCATCTATTACCCCTCTGACAAGCTGCACATCGGCCACACCTACTGCACGGTAGCCACCGATACGCTGGCCCGGTATCACCGGCTGAAGGGCGAGGACGTCATGTTCCTCACCGGCACCGACGAGCACGGTCAGAAGATCGAACAGAAGGCGGAGGCCGCCGGCATTACCCCCAAGGAATTCGTGGACCGCATCGTGGAAGGCCCGCGGGGCGTCCGGGATCTGTGGAAGCTGATGAACATCTCCAACGACCGCTTCATCCGCACCACCGACGATTACCACGTTTCCGCCGTACAGAAAATTTTCCGCAAGATGTACGACAAGGGCGACATTTACAAGGGAACCTACAAGGGCAAGTACTGCACTCCCTGCGAATCCTTCTGGACTGAGAGCCAGCTGAAGGACGGCTGCTGCCCCGACTGCGGCCGCCCGGTGGTGGACGCCGAGGAGGAGGCTTACTTCTTCCGCCTGAGCAAGTACGCTGACCGCATCCGGGATCTGCTGGTGAATACCGACTTCCTCCAGCCCCGCAGCCGCGTCAACGAGATGGTGAAGAACTTCATCGATCCCGGTCTGGAGGATCTGTGCGTTTCCCGCACCAGCTTTACATGGGGCATCCCCGTGGACTTTGACCGCAAGCACGTGGTCTATGTCTGGCTGGACGCCCTGACCAACTATATCACCGCGCTGGGCTATGAAAACGACCGCTACGACGAGTATCACAAGTACTGGCCCGGCATCAACATCGTGGGCAAGGAAATCGTCCGCTTCCACTCCATCATCTGGCCCGCCATGCTCATGAGCCTCGGCGAGCCTCTGCCCAAGCACGTCTTTGGCCACGGCTGGCTGCTGCTGGACGGCGGCAAGATGTCCAAGTCCAAGGGCAACGTGGTGGATCCCTATGTGCTGGCGGAAAAATTCGGCGTGGACGCGCTGCGCTTCTTCCTGATGCGTACCTTCCCCTTCGGCTCTGACGGCAACTTCTCCAATGAGCTGCTGATCCAGACCATCAACACCGACCTCGCCAACGATCTGGGCAATCTGCTGAGCCGTACCACCGCCATGGTGAACAAGTACTTCGGCGGTTCCCTGCCGGCAGGCTGCGGTGCCACCGCCGACGAGCAGCAGCTGGCCGCCATGGTGCGGATGGGCAGCAGCGTGGAGCTGTCCGCCAACGGAGAAACCGTAGACCCCGTGCTGTACGACGCCCAGCTGGTCGCCATGGCCGCCGGTCTGAAGAAGGCCTATGCCCATGAGATGGACACCTTCGCCCCCCACAACGCTCTCAGCGAGGTGTTCAAGGTCATTCAGCGGGCCAACAAGTATATCGACGAAAACGCCCCCTGGGCGCTGGCAAAGGACATGGGGGCCAACGGCGCACGGCTGGCCCATGTACTCTACAACCTGCTGGAAGCCACCCGTATCTGCGGCATCCTGCTGACCCCCTTCATCCCGGAGAGCATGGAAAAGCTGTTCGTCCAGATCGGCGCAGGCAAGGACGCTCAGACCTGGGATTCCGCCGACCTGTGGGGCGTTCTGCCGGAGACGGCAGCCGTCGTCAAGGGTGAGAACCTCTTCCCCCGTGTGGACGCCGCCAAGGCGCTGGAAGAGCTGGAGATCGCCGAGGCCGAGGCCCGGAAGGCCGCTCTGCCCGCCGTGGAGACCGAGCCGCAGCTGACGGAAAAGGTGGACTTTGACACCTTCTGCAAGTCTGATTTCCGGGTGGTGAAGGTGAAAGCCTGCGAGGCTGTGAAGAAGTCCGAAAAGCTGCTGCGCTTTACGTTGGATGACGGCACCGGCACCGACCGGCAGATTCTCTCCGGCATCCACAAGTTCTATGAGCCGGAGGAGCTGGTGGGCAAGACGCTGGCTGCCATCGTAAACCTGCCGCCCCGGAAGATGATGGGCTTTGAGAGCAACGGTATGCTTCTCTCCGCCGTCCACAAGGAAAAGGGCGAGGAAAAGCTGAACCTCATCATGCTGGACGACAAGATTCCCGCCGGCTCCAAGCTGTGCTGAAAGCAAAAGGGGGCGCACGCCCCCCCTTCCCCCCGCCGGTGCGGCAAGCATACTGCACCCGCGGGGCGAACATGATTCAAATCTTCTGAAACTGAGGTATTCCATGCGGTTACAAAGCGCAATTTTTGATATGGACGGCACACTGCTGGACTCCATGCCCACCTGGCGGGAGCTTGGCCCTACTTTTCTGCGGGAAGCAGACATTGAGGCCACACCTGAGCAGCTGCACGCCCTTCGCACCATGACAGACCACGAAGTGATTCCCTATCTGCGGGAGGTATGCGGATTGCAGAAGTCCCCGGAGGAGATCATGAACGAGATCATCCGCCGGATGGAGGATTTTTACTCCACTCAGGTGCGTCCAAAGCCCGGTCTGGAAAAATTTCTCTCCATTCTGAAAATGGAGGGTGTCTGGATGTATGTTGCCACTGCTACCCACCGGCAGCTGACGGAGAAAGCTCTGAAAACTGCGGGCATCGATCAGTATTTCCGGGGAATCATTACCTCCGCCGACGCGGGGAATCACAAGCGGGACAGCGCCGACATCTATGAAATGGCCATGCGGCGGCTCCAGTCCAACAAACGGGACACCGTGGTGTTTGAGGACGCCCTGTACGCCATCCGCACCGCCAAGGCCGCCGGATTCCGGGTTGCCGGCGTGTACGATGTGACGGAGGAAGACGACCAGCCGGAGATCCAGCGGATCAGCGACTATTACATCCGTTCCTATGAAGAACTGGTACAATCCGAAACGCTTACATAAATCGAACAGATAGACATGAAAAAGGAGCCTGTACAGGCTCCTTTTTCATATTTTTTCTATTCCTGAGTTTTGTGTGAAACGAATCCGCAGAGCCGGTTCCGTCCAGCCGTCTGTGGGGAACAGGCTTATCTCCGTTCAGTCTGACGGATGTGAGCGGGCCGTCTCCTGTTGGAGAAACTGCCGGTAGCAGAGGACGCCGCCCAGCGTGGTCAGAATCTCCGTGATGGGAAAAACCATCCAGAACGCCGCCAGTCCGCCCAGACGGGCCAGCAGCCACCCCAGCGGCACAAACAGGATCACCGTCCGCAGGATCGTCAGGAACGAGCTTTTCAGGGCGTAGCCCGCGGCCTGAAAGAACACGGGGAAAATCTGCGCCGTCACAATGGGGAGAAAGCTGGGGCCGATACAGCGGAAGGCGTATACGCCGATGCGGAGAACCTCCGGATCCTGAGAGAACACCCGCAGCATGGGGCCGGGGATCAGTTCAAAAAACAACGTGCCGGTGGACATGAGCGCCATGCCGAATACGATGGACTCCATCAGGGTCTTATGGCAGCGGCGCAGGTTCCCGGCGGCGTAATTGTAACTGATGACCGGCACGATGCAGGTCTGCATGGCGCCCAGCGGGATGAAAAAGAAGGTCTGCCACTTATAATAAAGGCCCAGTGTCGTGACCGCCTGATCGGAAAAGGTCTTTAGGATCAGGTTCAGGCCCAGAATGTAAAACGTGTAGGCGGACTGCATCAGGATATTGGGAACGCCCAGCCGGTAGATCCGCCGCATCAGAGCAGGGTACAGCCTCGGAGCAGGGGAGGGGCGGAAGCCGCCCCGGTAGACTATCATCGCCGCCACGATCTGCCCCGCCACCGTGGCAATGGCCGCACCGGCGATGCCCAGTTCCGGCAGACCTGCCAGCCCGAAGATCAGCAGGGGATCCAGCACGATATTGACGACCGCGCCCAGAATCTGCGCCGTCATGGGGCAGGTCATATTGCCCTCCGCCTGTAAGACCTTGGTCCAGCCGCTTTCCAGAAACAATCCGATGCTGCACACGCAGGTGATCCGGCCGTAGGTCACCACCTGACGGATGACCTCCTCCGACGGCGTGGACATCCGGGCGTAGGCAGGCATCATCAGACAGGTCACTGCGGCAAACAGCGCCCACATCCCCAGCGCCAGCGGCGTGCTGACGCCGGCGATCTCGTCTGCCCGTTTTCGGTCGTGGATGCCCAGAAAGTAGGCCATGGCGGTATTGATCCCCACGCCGGTTCCCACGGCCAGCGCGATCATCAGCAGCTGGAGGGGATAGATGATGGAGAGGGCTGTCAGCCCGGCTTCCGAGCAGCGGCCGATGAAAAAGCTGTCCACAATATTATAAAGCGCCTGAATCAGCTGGGCCAGCATCACCGGCGGCGCCAGCTTCATCAAAATGCGGCTGATCCGGGCCGTACCGAAAAATTCACTATCTGTCATGAAAATGCTCCCTGTTCTCTGCGGCCATCCCCTCTGCGGGAAAAGGCCGCTGCACGGCAAAGCGCTGTGCCTGCCGGAAATTTTGCGGGTATCTCATTATACACAGCAGCGCCGAATTGTCAAGATACGGCGGGATGTGCCGCAAATGAAACGGCTTACACGGAAAAATCCCACGCTCCGATGAAGCCGGAAGGTTTCTCAGGTAGGATGCAAAAGCCTGCCCAATCGTTTTATGGATAATGTACACAAATTGTAATCGCTTACCTCCGCCATTCTGTAGAAAATAGCCGGATTGTATTGCAATCTTCAATGAATACTGTTATATTTGAATAAACAAACGGCAAAAATGCCGGTTTAATTTATTCAAGTTGATGTAAGCGTTTTCATTTTGAGGGAGGTTCCGGCATGGATTCGCCTACGATTTACGATGTATCCCGCCTGTCCGGCGTCTCTACCGCCACGGTCTCCAGAGCCTTCACTGCGCCGGAACGGGTCAGGGAGGCCACCCGCGTCCGGGTCTACGCCGCGGCGGAAGCCCTGCATTACCAGCCCAGCGCCATTGCCCGTGCAATGGCCCGGCAGCAAACCGACAAAATAGCCTTTTTAATTTGCAAGGAAGGCGCTACTATTTTAGACGAGTTTTATGCCGGCATCTGCGAGGGCGTGATGCGGCAGGCCAACAACACCCGATATCAGCTGATGATCTCCACGGCGGACGAATGGCAGCGCACCGCCCAGAGCAAGCAGATCGAAGGGGTCATTCTGGGGGGAGACGCCAAGGCGTCCCTGATCGCTCAGTTTCAGCGGCAGAACGTCCCGGTGGTGCTGGTGAATAACCGGGCGGCCGGCTTTGAACTGCCCTGCGTGGTAGCAGACGAAGCGGACGGCGTGCGGCAGGTCATCGCCCATCTGACCAGATCCGGCCACCGGCGGATCGCCATGCTGGTGGGCCGCTTTTCCCCTTACATCACCGGCAGCCGGTACAATGCCTTCCTTTCCGCCATGGCGGAGCAGGGGTTGGCTGTGGAGGAATCCTGCGTCATGATGTGCGACCGGGATATCCGAAGCGCCACGGAGGCGGCATCGGAGCTGCTGAGCCGCCCGGCGCGGCCCACCGCGGTTTTTGCCTTCAACGATGTATTGGCGGCCGGCGTCATGAAAGCCGCCCGGCGGCTTGGACTGGAGATCCCACAGGAGCTTTCGGTGGTGGGCTTTGACGATTCCACCATCTGCGCCATGCTGGAGCCGGAGCTGAGCTCCGCTCGTGTGGACTGCCGCCGGATGGGCGAGTTGAGTATGGAACGGATGACCGCCCTGCTCAGCGGCGCGGAAAATGTCCCGCGCCTGACCGTCGTGCCGGTGGAACTGCGGGTACGCGCTTCGTCCCGCACTCACACTTGACACAGGTTTTACACAAGTTTCACTTCGGTTTGATTGCTTCCGGGGGATAAAAACCGTATACTTTTCCTTCGGAAAACGTTTTTCATATTCAAAATCCACAGGGGATGCAAGGAGGAGATCTCGTGAAACGGAAAAAGAGGATCGGAACGGTCGGAAAGGCCATCGGCTGCGTGATTCTGCTGTTTGTGGCGCTGTTTCCCATCTATTGGCTGGTGGCCATGGCCATCCGCCCCACCAGTGAGATGACAGGTCACATCTCCATCATTCCCCATGCGCTGACCGGCAGCCACTTTATCCAGCTGTTCCGCGAAAAGGGCTTCAGCACCGCCATTGTCAACAGCCTGCAAACGACCATCGGCTCGCTGGCACTCTCCCTGATCGTTGGCATCTGTGCAGCCTATGTGCTGGCACGCCGCCGGTTCCGGTTCGGGCTGAAGAAGCCCATGACCTACTGGATCCTGCTGGTGCGCGTGCTGCCGCCGGTGGCGTTCACGATTCCCCTGTACACCATGTTCAGCAAGGTCGGAATCCTGAACACCAAGCTGCCGGTACTGCTGGCCTGTGTGCTCATCAACGTGCCGCTGATCATCTGGTTTCTCATCGGCTTCTTTCAGGATCTGCCGGAGGAGATCGAGGAAAGCGCCAAGGTGGACGGTGCCACGGAGTGGCAGCTGTTCCGCAAGATCGTGCTGCCGCTGGTGGCGCCCGGCATTGCAGCCGTGGCCATGCTGAGCTTCATGTATGCGTGGAACGAGTATACCTATACCGTCATTTTCACCCGGACGCCGGCAAACAACACGGTTCCTCTGGCGCTGTCCCTGCTGAACACGGAGGATAACCTCACCAACTTCGGCCTTGTGGCCGCAGGCGGCGTGGTCTCCGTCATACCCATCACCCTGTTTGTGATCTTTGCACAGAACTACTTGATTTCCGGACTTTCAAGCGGTGCTGTCAAGGAGTAACAAAGATACGGACTCAACATTTAAGATTAGGAGGAAAACACGATGAAAAAAGCACTGTCCCTGATTCTGGCGCTGGCCATGGCCCTTTCTCTGGCTGCCTGCGGCGGCAGCAAGACCGAGACCCCTGCTGATAACGGCGGCTCGACCGCAGACAACACCTCCGCTGACCCCACGCAAATGACCCTGATCCTTCGCGGCGGCACCTATGCCGAAGCCCTGAAGGCCTCCCTCCCCGATTTTGAGGCGGAACATAATGTAAAGATCGACGTGCAGGAGCTGTCCTTCGACGATCTGCACACCGGCATTGCGCTGGATGCCGTGAATTCCACCGGCGCGTATGACCTGTGCATGGTGGACGGCTCCTGGATGGCCGAGTTTACCGAGAACAACGTGCTGGCCAACCTCAGCGAGATGGGCTACAGCTTCGACGACGACATCATCCCCGCCACCACCACCATCTGCAAGGTGGACGACAACATCTATCTGGCTCCCTTCTTCGGCAACGTGACCGTCATGCTGTACAACAAGCAGTTGATTGCCGACGCCGGCTATACCCCTGAGGACATCACCACGTTTGAAGATCTGAAGGTCATTGCCCAGAAGACCAAGGACGCCGGAAAGACCGGCTTCCTGATCCGCGGCGGCTCTGCTGACAACATCGTTTCCGACTTTATCCCCCACCTGCTGGTCCACGGCGGCTGGGTCATCGATGAAAACAATCAGCCCACCGTTGACACCCCCGAATTCAAGGCTGCCATGCAGGAGTATCTGGATCTGTACGCACTGGGCGGCACCATGGATAAGGACGATATCGTGGCTGCCATCGACGGCGGCACCGCCGCTCTGGGTCAGGCATGGCCCGGCTGGTATGTCCCCACTGCCGACACCGCTGCCAACTACACCGTGATCCCCACCAAGCTCAACGACTCCGACACCGCCAAGAACACCTCCATGTACGGCGTGTGGTGCATCGGCATCCCCAACAACGCGCCCCACAAGGATCTGGCGCTGGAGCTGCTGGAATACGTGATGAGCCCTGAGGTCCAGCTGGCCTCCATCGAGGTCGGCGGCGTTCCCTGCCGCACCAGCTGCCTGCTGAACGAGGACGTTCTGGCTACTTATCCCCAGTATGAGACCGTCTGCGCCGCGCTCCAGACCGGCGTGTACCGTCCCGTGATCGCTGAGTGGACGCAGTTCACCAACATTCTGGGTACTGAGATGGACAACATCATTCAGGGTACCAAGACCATCGACCAGGGGCTGGCTGACGCACAGACGCAGCTGGTTGAGCTGATGAACGGCTGATCCGACGTAAACATTCCCATCTGATTTACCAGCTGTGGGGCCGGGCAAGGCCCGGCCCCACAACCGATATGTACCTGTTTGGCAAACGAAACATTCCGCTTTCCTAACGCTCCAGAAATGTGAGGCCGCTGTTATGAAAAGAAACACAACCGCGAGACTACAGTCCGCAGACAGTCAGACCAAACGGTTCGGCATTGAAATGCTGACGCCCACCATGATCATTCTGATCATCATGACTGCCTATCCGCTGATTTTCACACTGATCTACAGCTTTACCGATTATAACTACCTGAAAGGGACGGACAAAGCGTCCTTTATCCTCTTCAAAAACTACATCAAGCTTTTCAAAAACGATTATTTCCGTCAGGCGGTACTGAACACCATCAAGTTTACTGTATTGGCAGTCATTCTGGAAATGGGATTGGGCCTGCTGGTGGCGGTTTTCATCAATAGCCTGAAGCGGGGCCAGAAGATCATGCGTACCCTGCTGCTCCTGCCGTATCTGCTGCCTGCGGTCACGGTGGCGCTGAGCTGGCGTATGATGCTCTCCTCCAACTATGGTATTATCAACCAGTTTCTGGAAAGTCTGGGGCTGCCATGGTACAACTGGTTCCTGGATACCAAAACGGCTTTCGGCACCATTTTGCTGATCGACGTCTGGCAGAACACGCCTTTCGTTTTCCTGCTGCTGTTCGCCTCCCTGCAATCCGTGCCGGAGGGGCAGTACGAGGCCGCCCGGATCGACGGCGCAGGCGCTTTCCAGCAGTTCTGGTATGTGACCATCCCCAACATCAAGAACAGTCTGGCTCTGTGCGCCCTGCTGCGTACCATTGATACGTTCCGTCTCTTCGAGAAGGTCAACGTACTCACCGGCGGCGGCCCTGCGGGTACCACCTCCACCATTACCCAGTACCTCTACAATTACGGCATCAAATCTCTGGACTTCGGCTTCGGCAGCGCCGGCGCCATTGTCATGACGGTTCTGGTGCTGCTCCTTTCCAGTGTATACATCAAACGTGCGATCTCGTAAGTGCTTATGGAAGAGAAAAAATTGACCGTAACTTTTGTGAATGTGGGCTACGGCGAGGCCATTTTGCTGGAGTGTCCCGATCCGTCCAGACCCGGTGGCGTGTTCACCGCCCTGATCGATGGCGGCAGTGCCGAGGAAAGTGAGTTTGCAGACCGCACCTCCGGCCGCCTGCCGGTGGAGGAGTACCTGACAAAGCGGGGAATCCGCCATCTGGATCTGGCAGTCAGCACCCACATTCATGAGGATCATCTCTGCGGACTGCTGCGGGCGGCCCGCATTGCCCCCCCGGATGTCCTGTGGCAGACCCTTCCGGCGGATTTCTACAAATCCCTGTCCCCGCTGGACAGCTCCGCGGCCCGGACGCCCTCGGAGAGCAAGTTTCTCCGGGCGCTGAACGACTATCGGGTTCTGTGCGGTCTGGTAGAGGAACGGGGCGGCGTTATTCTGGCTCCGGAAGCCGGAACGGAGTGGGCGCTTTGCCCAGATTTCTCCGCCAAAATCCTGTCACCTTGCACAAAAAAGCGTGCGGCTCTTGCAGAAGAAATGAAAGTGTTGTATAATAACGCAAACGTTTGCAAGGACTTCTTCTCCAAGTTGGACGCACTGGACGCCCGCATGAACAACTACAGCCTGATCCTGCTGCTGGACTTCCGCGGCACCCGGCTCCTGCTGCCGGGGGACACCAACCTGACCGGCTATGACGGGATTGCCCCCGGCGATCTGAGGGCCGACCTCTTCAAAGTCGGACACCACGGCCAGAAGGACGGCGCCGACACGGCGCTGGCGGAGGCCATCCGGCCTGCCGCTGTGGTGTGCTGCGCCTCCAGCGACCGGCGGTACAGCAGTGCCTGCCCGGATACGCTGAAACTGCTGGCTGACTGCGGCGCAAAGCTGTATTTTTCCGATTGTCCACCCGTCCCCGGTATGTCCGTTCCGCCCCATCAGGCGCTGGCTTTCACAGTCGGCTCCGCCGGGGCGCTGGAAGCCCGGTATGTTCCCGTTGTCTGAAAACGTAGAGGAGGAGATCCACCATGGCAGAAGTCATTTTAAAGAATATCAAGAAGGTCTATCCCCATCAGGAGCCGAAGAAAAAGAAGAAGGGCGAG
>ENA-ORCM01000582-ORCM01000582.1-human-gut-metagenome-genome-assembly--contig:-NODE-582-length-34952-cov-10.580444_pt1 | contig 34952 bp, 25 predicted proteins | sample MGYA00242906_ERZ507928 | MGnify/ENA primary metagenome ERZ507928 (study PRJEB26167, sample SAMN06115497) | human gut metagenome | host: Homo sapiens | place: China:Shanxi | collected 2015-05-07...
TCCTATTTCTTTATTTGTACAAAACTACCTTATGTCCTTAGCTTTTTTTCTTCTCCTTTTTCCTTTTGGAAAAAGTCCTGTTCATACACCAACCGGTTCTGATATTTTCATCCCGGAGTGCAGAATCTAAAAAGTCTTTTTTCCTCTCCGGAGTCTTTAAAGCAAATATTTCATCGACGGAAAGGAGTAGAACAGATGAAGTAGTCATATTCCGGTCTCCTTTCAGAATCTATTTTTTATTTTATTGAATATTAATTAATTATATTCCTTTGCAGTAGGGATGAAGTAGTGCGGAAATCTTGTTTTTTTCTGCACGGTACTCTTGTAGTACCCCTTTTTTTGACTTACATCAATTTACCGTCTAAGTTTGCAGCAGAATTTTAAATCAGTACCAAACGATGAAAAAAAATCTGTTTACCCTATGTATGATGTTGCTGCTCTCCATGCTTTCTTTTGCGCAGGGCAGTCTGACCATCTCGGGTGTTGTTACCGAGAAAAAGACAGGGGAGCCTATCATTGGCGCCAGTATCCTGCTGAAAGGTCAATCGTCCGGAACCATTACGGACTTTAACGGCAACTATTCTATTCCGAATGTTCCTTCGGGCGCCACTCTTGTTTTCAGTTATATCGGCATGAAAACGCAGGAGGTCAAGGTGACTGCCTCCTCGAAGCTGGATATCTCTCTTGAAGAAGATAACCAATTGATAGACGAAGTTGTCGTGATCGGTTATGGTATACAACGTAAGTCCGACCTGACCGGTTCGGTAGGTGCGGTGAAGAGCAAGGATCTCACGAAAGTTGCCACTCCCAACGTGGCGAATGCCCTTCAGGGACGTGTCTCCGGTGTGTATATCTCGGCTAACGGTGCTCCCGGAAGCTCGCCCGAAGTACGTATCCGTGGTATCGGCACAACGAATAACAGCAATCCCCTTTATGTGGTGGACGGAATGTTTATGGACGACATCTCTTTCCTGAGCACACACGACATCGAGTCGATGGAGGTGCTGAAAGATGCATCAGCGACCGCCATGTACGGTTCGCGCGGTGCCAACGGTGTGATTATCGTCACTACCAAGCAGGGAACGGAAGGAAAAGCGGTGGTGAACTTCACCGCCAGCGAAGGATTCCAGTTCAACAACAGCAGCTTCGAGATGGCCAATGCCACCGAATACGCGACACTGCTGAACGAAGCACTGGTCAACACAGGCGGAAAACCCAAGTTTGACGACCCTGCTTCACTGGGCAAAGGAACCAACTGGTTCGACGAAATCTTCCGTGTGGCTTCCGTACGCGACTATCAGCTCAGCGTCAGCGGCGGATCGGAGAAGGTGCGCTACAACCTCAGCGCTGGATATTACCAGCAGGACGGCATCATCACCGGAAACACCTACAACCGCTTCACCCTGCGTGCCAACAATAGCTACAAGATCAGCAAACGGCTGACCCTCGGGCACAATCTGTCGGCCTCTTTCAGCCATAAGAAGAACGAAAACAGCGCGGTGGTGAAAGCTGCCTATACCATCAGTCCCGTGAAGCGTCCCTACAATGAAGACGGGAGTTTTATGGATTCCGAAAGCGCCTCTTCTGCCAATCCCGTCGCCACACTCCATTATACAAACAATGACGACTGGAAAGAACGTATCGTGGGCAGCGCCTTCCTGAACTGGAATATCCTGAACGGGCTTGACTTTAAAACTAGCCTCGGCATCGACTACATCAACGGACGCCGCCGCAACTTCGTGCCGAAATACTACGTTTCGGAAACACAGAAGAACGAAACCAACAGCCTCTCCAAAACCTGGGACCGCGACTTCACCTGGTTGTGGGAGAACCTGCTGACTTATGACTGGAAGATCAATGATAAGAACCGGCTCAATCTCTTGGGAGGTATCACGGCGCAGAAGCGTGTTTACGAGTTGCTGGAAGGCACCGGACGCGATTTCTTCTCCGATAACGAAAACTACTGGTATCTCGACCAGGCTTCGGCCGGCTCCAAGTCGGTGGCCAACAACGGATACCACGAAACAATGATGTCTTACCTCTTCCGTGCCAACTATGCGTTGATGGACCGCTATCTGTTGACTGTCTCGGTCCGTGCCGACGGTTCATCCAAGTTCGGTCCTGACAACCGTTGGGGCTACTTCCCCTCAGTAGCTGCCGGATGGAGAGTCTCCGAAGAAGCGTTCCTGAAAGACCGCGTGCAGTGGCTGAGCAACCTGAAGCTCAGAGGAAGCTGGGGACAGATCGGTAATGATAAGATAGGTAACGACAAATACCGGGCGCTCGCCAATATCTCTCCGTCCTATGATGCCGTGTTTGGCGGCGTGTTCTATCCCGGCGGAACCATCACGTCACTCTCCAACCGGAGCGTCCATTGGGAACGTTCGGAGCAGATGGACCTCGGCTTCGACCTTGGACTGCTGAACAACCGCTTTTCACTTGAACTGGACTATTATCGCAGGGACACGAAAGACATGCTGGTGACGGTGGATGTACCGGCTTCCGTAGGCCTCACCCCGGTAGAAACAAACGTGGGGGCGGTGCGCAATAGTGGTGTGGACTTTACCGTGAAATGGGAAGATTCGCTGAAAGACTTCCGGTACGGTATCCGTCTGACAGGAACGACCATCAAAAACGAAGTCATCAGCCTGGGCGGCAAACGCATCGCCAGCGGTGACATCGGCGCCGGAAAATCCGTACAGATGACCGAAGAGGGAAAGCCGATTAAATATTTCTATGGTTACAACGTGATCGGCATCTTCCAGAACGAAGCGCAGATCAAGGAGTACAACGAGCGTGCCGCCGCTGCCACCGGAAATGCCGGACAACAGTATCAGAACAACGTAGGTCCCGGCGACCTGATATACGAAGATGTAGACGGTGACGGATACATCACGGCCAACGACCGCAAGGATCTGGGCAGTCCCACTCCCAAGTTCATCGGCGGTCTGGGCATCAGTGCTTCCTGGAAAGGATTCGACCTCTCTATCGACTTCCAAGGCAACTTCGGAAACAAGATATTCAATGCCAAGCAGGTGGAACGTTTCTCCGGTTCGGACAACTGGGACCGCTCCTTCCTCGACCGCTGGACACCTGAAAATCCGAATACAATGACACCGCGAATGACTCTGGAAGGCAATAACTATCAGGTGTCGAGCCGCTACGTAGAGAGCGGTTCGTACGTGAAACTGCAAACGGTGGAACTGGGATATACTTTCCCGAAATCATGGATGCAGAAGGTATCCGTGCAGAATCTGAGAGTCTACTTCTCCGGCAACAACCTGGCCTATTTCACCGGCTATAACGGCTTCACACCCGAAGTGCTGGGCGGCATCGACCGTCAGATCTATCCGGTGACAGCTACCTGCCGCTTCGGCCTGAACGTAACTTTCTAATATTAAATGATATAGACATGAATACGATTTACCATAGAGTAACATAGAGTCTCACAGAGATGATTTCCTTTTAAACATTCTATGAGATTAAACTCTGTGAGACCCTGTGTTACTCTGTGGTGAACCCAAAACCATTACAATGAAAAAGATATATTCAATATTACTGGCTTCGGCACTGACCCTTTCTTCCTGTGCCGATTTCCTCGATGTAGATTCGCAGGGAAAGCTGACCGAAGATGTCTTCTTCGGCGAAGAAGAAGGCGCGTTGATGAGTATTAACGCCATCTATACCCAACTCCGGGCGTGGGACATCATCGGATTCTCATGGTTTGCCATCACCGAGCTACCCGGTGATAACTCCGATACAGGCAGCGAACTGGCGGACGGCAGTGTGGCACGTCTGAACCAGTTCAACGACTTTACTTACGACGCCTCTACCTCCGAGATCAACGGCTGGTGGGAAGGCAATTATAAAGCTATCGCTTCATGCAATGTGGCTCTGGACAATCTGGGTGCGGTGAAGAACGAAGAACTCCGGGTGAAGTGCGTCGCCCAGGCCCGTTTTTTCCGGGGATTCTTCTACTTCAATCTCGTACGCGCCTTCGGCGGGGTGCCTCTGGTGACCAAGGTGTTGCAGCCCGGCGAATACAATCAGCCCCGTGCAACCGAAGAGGCTGTCTATCAACAGATCATTGAAGACCTGACCTATGCAGCCGAGCATCTGCCTACCCGTCAGGAGTGGGGTGCGAAAGAGTCGGGGCGTGCCACCAAGGGAACAGCCGAAGGATTGCTGGCCAAGGTATATCTCTTCCGCCAGGACTATGCCAACGTGAAGAAATACACCGGTCAGGTGATTGCCCGCGGCGAGTATAGCCTGCACCGGGATTATCGCGACCTGTTCAATCCGAACTCTTACTATTCGGACGAAGTGATGCTTGCCGACCAATACCTCTGGGGCGAATCGACCGAACGCAACCTCGAGTCGGAGTATGTGAAATGGCAGGGCATTCGCGGTGAGATGGGCTGGGGGATGTTCTCTCCTTCCGAAGCTCTCGACCAAGCCTATGAAGCGGGAGATCCCCGACGCACGGCAACCATTTTCTACGATGGAGAGACATTGGAGGGAAAGGGCGAGATTCATTTCAAGAAAGAAGTGCCGCCCCGTGCCAATAAAAAGACCATCTGGCCTACCGGTTACTGGAACGAGAACTCGTTTGCCAAACAGAATTGTCACCTGATCTTCCTGCGTTATGCCGATGTACTGCTGATGTATGCCGAGGCCTGCAATGAACTGGGCGAAAGCCGGGAAGCACTCGACAAGCTGGAAATGGTGCGCGCCCGTGCCCGCAGAACGGTGCATCCGGCGGATATGACAGTGGGATTGCCCGAGATTACGGAAACCGGTAAAGAGAAGCTTCGCGAGATCATCTGGAACGAACGCCGCATCGAACTGGCTTTGGAGGGACACCGCTTCTTCGACCTGATCCGTGCGGACAAGGTGGTGCCGGGCTATGCGGAGAAGATGATGAAGGCACACGGGAAGACAAACTTCTCGATAGCAAAACATGCAACGTTCTTCATCCCGCAGAAGCAGGTGGATATCTCGCAGGGAGTCCTCAAAAACTGATATGAAACATGTATAACCAGTTCATTAAAATAGAATCATTCCAATAATATCAATTCCATGATTACACACAGCGTCTTTCCGATTGCCCTTTGCGGCAACGGAAGCCGCTATCCCCACTGCACGATGGAATCTCCGTGTCTCTGCCGTGCAGCCACCTGAGGGCGTGTCATTATTCACCAGATATGAGTCTCGACACGCCCTCTCGGGGGATAAAATCTTGAATTAACAACAACAATGAAACATACCCTTTTATTTCTTCTTATGATCTGTGCTTGTACGTTGCAAGCCACCGCTACAGGCAAACAGCCGAGACTGACCGATGATGAGTTGATGACTCTTGTCCAGAAACAAACTTTCCGTTACTTTTGGGATTTTGCCCATCCCGAGTCCGGTCTGGCCCGTGAGCGCAGCAATGACCGCCTCGAGATAGCAACCATCGGTGGTTCGGGCTTTGGGGTAATGGCAATTATAGTCGGTGTGGAACGTGGGTTCATCACCCGTGAGCAAGGCGCTGAGCGGCTGCTCAAAATAGTGGAGTTCCTCAATAAAGCCGATAGCTATCATGGCATCTGGGCACATTGGATGGACGGGGCTACCGGAAAGACCATTCCTTTCAGCAGGAAAGACGATGGAGCCGATTTGGTAGAATCTGCCTTTATGTTCGAAGGACTGCTGGCGGCACACCAGTATTTCACTCACGATAATCCGACAGAGAATCGGATACGAGGGCTGATCAATACCCTGTGGCATCAGGCAGAGTGGGACTGGTTCACCCGTGGAGGTGAAGATGTGCTTTATTGGCATTGGTCACCCAATAACGGATGGGCGATGAACCATCAGCTGAAAGGGCAGAACGAGTGCCATATCACTTATATTCTGGCGGCTTCTTCGCCTACTTATCCGATTCGTGAATCGGTGTATCATAAGGGGTGGGCCAACTCCATTACATTCAAGAACGGAAAAGAATATTACGGCATCCGCTTGCCCCTGGGCACCGACTTTGGCGGCCCTCTCTTCTTTACACATTATTCCTACCTCGGACTCGATCCGCGCAGACTCAAAGACAGTTATGCCGACTACGGTGAGCAGATGAAAGCACATACCCTGATCAACCGTGCTTATTGCATCGATAATCCGAAGAAGTATAAAGGATACGGCCGCAAATGCTGGGGACTGACAGCGAGCGACAATCATCAGGGTTACTCGGCACATTGCCCGCAGAACGACTTGGGAGTGATTACCCCGACCGCAGCCATCTCTTCCATTCCTTATACTCCGGAACATTCTCTGGAGGCTATGCGTTATTTCTACGAAGAATTGGGCGACCGCCTGTGGGGAGAATATGGCTTTAAGGATGCCTTCAACCTGACAGAAAACTGGTTTGCTTCCTCTTATCTCGCCATCGATCAGGGACCGATTATTGTGATGATTGAAAACTATCGCTCAGGCTTGATATGGAAACTCTTCATGAGTCATCCCGATGTACAGAGAGGATTGAAGAGACTGGGGTTCGGCTCAGAAGAATAAGATATACCATAGATTACAACCATGAAACAACTATTCCTTCTTTTACTCGCTTTGGGGTCTCCCACCCTTGCCCTTGCGCAAGACATGCGGCAAGATACTTATTGCAACCCGCTGAACATAGATTATACCTATATGATCTATAACTCCGACAAGGACATTTCCTACCGCTCGGGTGCCGATCCGGCAGTGGTCAGGTTCCGTGGAGAGTATTATATGTTCGTCACCCGTTCCAATGGATACTGGCACTCTAAAGATCTGCTGGACTGGGATTTTATCGCTCCCAAAGACTGGTATCCGCAGGGGAGCAACGCTCCGGCCGCGCATAACTATAAAGACTCAGTGCTTTATGTCACCGGTGATCCTTCGGGTTCTATGAGTATTCTCTATTCCGACAATCCGAAGAGCGGCGAATGGAAAGCTACACCCGCCATCCTTCATAATCTGCAGGACCCCGATCTTTTTATCGACGACGATGGCAAAGCCTATATGTTCTGGGGTTCGTCCAATGTTTATCCCATCCGGGGTATGGAACTGGATAAGAATCACCGGTTCCTTCCGAAAGGAGAAGTGAAGGAGCTTTTCAATCTCGACATGCCGCGCCACGGCTGGGAACGTTTCGGTGAGAATCATAGCGATACCGTTTTAGGAGGGTATATCGAAGGCCCGTGGCTGACCAAGCACAACGGGAAGTATTATATGCAGTATGGTGCTCCCGGTACCGAATTCAATGTCTATGCCGACGGTGTTTATGTAGCCGATCATCCGATGGGGCCTTACACCTATCAGAAGCACAATCCCGTGTCATACAAACCGGGGGGATATATGAACGGAGCCGGACACGGCAGTACGGTTCAGGGACCCGGCGGAGAGTATTGGCATTTTGCTTCGATGGCTCTTTCCATCAACGTCAACTGGGAACGCCGGCTCTGCATGTTTCCTGCCGGATTCGATAAAGACGGTATTATGTACGTGGACACCCGCTTCGGTGATTATCCCCGCTATGCTCCGGCCGTACCCGGCAAGAAGGGGCAGTTTCGTGGATGGATGCTCCTTTCTTATCGCAAACCGGTGACGGCATCTACTGCGAAAGGTGAGTTCGGACCGGATGCATTGACGGATGAAAGAACCAAGTCTTTCTGGCTGGCGGAAGCAAATGATGAACGTCAGTGGGTACTGATCGACCTGGAGAAACCTGCCCGTGTCTGTGCCGTACAGGTGAATTATCACGACTATCGGAGTAATCTATACGGTCGGATTCCCGGATTGCGTCACCGCTATGTGATTGAGGGCTCTTCCGACGGGGAGACCTGGAATATACTGGTCGATCGCCGGAGCAGCTATAAGGATACGCCGAATGACTATGTAGAACTTGAAGTCCCGACTACCGCACGCTATATCCGCTATAAGAATATAGACGTACCTACTCCGAATCTGGCTATTTCTGAACTGCGTGTATTCGGACTTGGGTTCGGCAAGGCTCCCCGGCCACCTCAAAAGCTGGCTCTGGATCGGCACACCGACCGTCGTGATGTTACTGTTCGCTGGGAGCCGGTGAAAGGGGCTCAGGGATACAACGTCCTGTGGGGGATCGCCCCTGATAAGTTATACAGTTCGTGGATGGTGTACGGTGGCAATGAGTTGGAGATGAAATCGCTGACTATCGATCAGGATTATTATTTTGCTGTGGAAGCCTTTAACGAAAATGGTGTATCTTTACCTTCCGAAACTAAATATGTAGAATAATACCGAATAACCATGAAACAGTTTGTCCTTTTCTTTATCAGTCTCTTTCTTTTGGGCGTGGGTACCCGTTCGCAAGAGATGTATCAAAAGAAAGTTTTTATCTCTTCCCGGGGTGATTCTCTCAATTACCGTCTACTTCGTCCCGAGGTGGAAAAGACGGGACTGCAATATCCTTTGGTACTCTTTCTGCACGGTGCCGGTGAGCGGGGGAGTGATAACGAGAAGCAGTTGACACATGTTGGTCAGATGTTTCTCAATCCGGTGAACCGAGAGAAGTATCCGGCATTTGTCCTTGTACCTCAATGTCCCGAAAAAGACTATTGGGCGTATACCTCCCGTCCCTCTTCCTTTATTCCTTCGGAGATGCCGGCAGGACAAGAGATCACTCCTGTACTGCGTGCAGTAAAAGAGTTGTTGGATACCTATCTTGATTTGCCTCAGGTGGATCGTAACCGTATCTATGTGGTCGGTCTTTCTATGGGAGGCATGGCGACGTACGATCTTGCTGTCCGTTTTCCCGATACGTTTGCTGCTGCCGTTCCCATCTGCGGGACCGTGAATCCGGTGCGTCTGGCCGATGCAGCAAATGTTCGTTTCCGTATTTTTCACGGTGATGCCGACAATGTAGTGCCTGTAGAAGGCTCGCGTGAGGCTTATAAAGCGTTGAAGAACTTAGGAGTGGAAGTGGAATATATTGAGTTTCCCGGTTGTAATCATGGAAGCTGGAATCCGGCATTCAACTATCCCGGATTCATGGAGTGGGTCTTTGCTCAGCGTAAGAGATAAAGAACTTTATAGTTAAGTATACTATTTAAAGAGGAAGTCAAAATTCGTATTCACCACAGATAACACAGATTTGCACAGATAAATATTATTGATTGTCAGTAGATTAAAAATCGTTTTGTGTAAATCTGTGCGATCTGTGGTGAACTATGATATACTCTCTTTGAGGTAACGGTTATCCATCGTCCGCAAGAACTATTTGTCTTCCTTTTCTTTGGGAGAGGACAGGGAAGAAGTCTTCTCTTCATAGTCCCCGTTTGCTTTAATCAGTTCTATCAGCTTTTCTACGGCTTCTTCTTCCGGAATATTCTTTTCAATGCATTCCTTCTGTTTATAAAGACTGATTTTGCCACGTCCGGCTCCTACATAACCGTAGTCGGCGTCTGCCATTTCGCCTGGTCCGTTGACAATGCATCCCATGATGCCTATCTTGAGCCCCTTCAAGTGGGAGGTGGCTTCTTTGACGCGGGCAATCGTACTTTGCAGGTTGAACAGTGTTCGTCCGCATCCCGGGCAAGAAATATATTCAGTCTTACTGGTACGGATACGTCCTGCCTGCAGAATTCCGAAAGCAGTGGCATCAATCACTGCATGGCTCAGTTTGCCTTGGTTGAAGAGATAAATTCCGTCACACAATCCGTCAAAGATCAAGGCTCCCATATCCGCGCCGGCTTTGACCTGCAAGTCTTCAGCTGTATCTTCGGCATAGTGTTGGAAGAAGATAACCGGATTCTGTAATCCCTCCACCGCCAGTTGATGTGCCAGGGCACGATGTTCGCCTACACGGTTCGGGTGGTTGCTTTGTGAGACAACGACTGCTTCGGGGTGTTGCTTCAGGCATGCGACAACTTCCCGGGTAAGCGCCATGTAAGGGGTAAAGAGGAATTTCAGTTCGGCTGCGCATGTTTCCATTAACTCCAATTGTGCATAATTGAAGGCAGGCCACGTATCAGGTTCTCCTTTCCATACGTCGGCATCGAGGATGTATTGAACTCCGGGTTCTGTCTGTTCGGGTAAAGCACGTCCGGCATAAATGTAATCCGGTGTAAATTGCGGATGGGTCTCCATACGTCCGTCCATGCGGTCGGCAAGTACCACGGGCAGATGGTTTCCGCCGATATTGCGTACCGGCCGTGTTTTACGGCGTACCGGAGAAAGGTAGTTGAAATCCGGAGCTTCCATGCCGGGAATGTACGGATGGTTCCGGCGACTTGTAATATAGTCCACCAACTTGCGTGCCACGGGAATCTCAGCTTCCGGTTCTTCACTCAGCGAGACACGGATCGTATCGCCCAGCCCGTCAGCCAACAATGCGCCGATGCCCAAGGCCGATTTGATACGTCCGTCTTCTCCGTCGCCAGCTTCCGTAACACCTAAGTGGAGAGGGAATGACATGCCTTCCTGTTCCATCACTGATACCAACAGGCGTACGGTCTTTACCATTACCACCGTGTTGGATGCTTTGATTGAGATGACGACATCCGTAAACTTCTCGTCTACGCAGATGCGCAGGAATTCCATGCACGACTCTACCATACCTTCCGGCGTGTCACCGTAGCGTGACATGATGCGATCGGACAGTGAGCCGTGGTTCACCCCGATACGGACGGCTGTATGATTCTCTTTACAGATATTCAGGAAGGGGACGAAGCGGTCACGTATCTTTTGCAGTTCGGCGGCATATTCCTCGTCGGTATATTCCAGTTGTTTGAAAGTGCGTCCGGGATCTACGTAGTTGCCGGGATTGATGCGCACTTTCTCGGCATATTGTGCCGCTACATCGGCTACTTTCGGGCTGAAGTGTACATCGGCCACAAGCGGAACCATATAGCCGGTACTGCGCAGGCCGGTATTGATGTTCATCAGGTTTTCGGCCTCTTTCACCCCCTGTGTAGTGAGACGGACATATTCTCCGCCGGCATCTACAATGCGCTTTGCCTGGGCCACACAAGCCTCGGTGTCTTGTGTGGGGGTATTTGTCATCGACTGGATACGGATAGGATTGGGGCCGCCCAACGGAACGGCCCCAATATTCACTTCCGAAGTTTCCCGTCGGGAGTAGTTGAATAAATCCATCTTTTTAGTTTGTTTTAAACTCGTACTTAATTTCTTTCAGTTCTTCGTTGGCCTTCACGATTTTCTTTTTCAGTCCTTCTTTATAGGCTATGAGTTTTGTTTCGAGTTCTTTATCTTCCAATGAAAGCATTTGTACGGCAAGGATGGCGGCGTTCAGTGCGCCATTGATACCCACAGTCGCTACAGGAATCCCCGGAGGCATCTGTACGATCGCCAGAAGGGCGTCCATTCCGTCAAGAGACGATTTGATGGGTACACCGATGACCGGAAGCGGGGTCGATGCGGCAATCACGCCCGGCAGATGGGCAGCCATACCGGCAGCAGCGATAATTACTTTAATGCCGCGTGAGCGGGCATTCTTGGCAAACTCTTCCACAGCTTCGGGAGTGCGGTGAGCCGAGAGGGCGTTCATTTCGAACGGTACATGGAGATCGTTGAGTAACTGTGCGGCCTTTTCCATGACAGGAAGGTCGGAAGTGCTACCCATGATAATGCTTACGATTGGAGTCATATTTATTCTACTTTTGAGATTGATTGATAACGAGATGGAATGAATCAACTTCACCACAGATTACACAGATTCTCACAGAACTTTTAATCTTGTTATCGATAAAGTAAATCATTAATCTATGAGAATCTGTGTAATCTGTGGTGAGACCATTCAAGACTAAGCAAGTGGTAATGAATGAATCGGGAAAGCCTTTATGCATTTACCACTGCTTTGTATCCTTCGGCATCCAGCAAGTTGTCAAGGTCTGCTGCATTGGCAGGTTTCATTTTGATGAGCCAGCCTTCGCCATACGGATCTTTATTCACTAATTCCGGATTCTCTTCCAGTGCCGGGTTTTGTTCTACCACTTCACCGGCTACGGGCAGGAAGAGGTCAGAGATTGTTTTAACTACTTCGATCGTACCGAACACTTCTTCCGCTTCCAGTGTTTCGCCTTCAGTAGGAATATCGACAAATACGATGTCGCCCAGTTGCTCCTGAGCGTAGTCGGTGATACCTACATAAGCTACATCGCCTTCGAGGCGGATCCATTCGTGTTCGTTAGTGTACTTTACATTCTGTGGGAAGTTCATAATGATTAGTTTTTAGGATTGATACTATGTTTAAAATAAAAATATACGGAACAAAACATTGCTGAGCGGATGGAGCACTAGCAGTGAGCAGACGAAACCGACGGTAAAGCCGGCAAGTACTTCGCCGAGGGTGTGATGTTGCAGGATGATGCGTGCCGAACCCAATATCCCCGCCACGAGGATGAAGAGGCATAGCCACCACACCGGATTATAACTGAACAGCGCGCTGAACGAAACCAGTCCGCCCACGATGCCGCCCATACCTGCCATGTGTTCGCTCAGTTTCCACTTCAGATTGACAATGATGCAGATGACCAGCACCACCAGTGAAGCCAGTATAATGCCCGTCATGTACCAGGGAATGTTCAGTTTGTGCATCATCATCAGGCAGAATACGTACGAGATGATGGTAAGCAGGATCGGTACATAGCGTTTCTTACGGTCGCTCAGGTCCTGGCGGGCAAAGCCATTCACTTTGCGGAACAGGAAGATGGTCATGGTGGGCATCAGGATGGTGAAGCAGTAGACAATTCCCAATACGATGAGTTTGTACTGCAACGGCATGATGCGTAGGTAAGAGAACAGGAACAATACCAGAAAAGCCAGGAAGGGGATAGAGAATGGAGTCAGTATTCCCGAAATGATTCTGGCCGTACGGATCAGTGTCCTGTCAGCTATGATATGTTGCTCTATCTTCTCTTCTTCAGCCATTTTGTTTGTTTCTTTTATTATGCTTTTTTATTTTCTCAGTCTCGCCACCGGAATGTTGAGTTGCTGGCGGTACTTGGCCACCGTGCGGCGTGCGATGGGATATCCTTTCTCTTTCAGTATTTCGGCCAGTTCGTCATCGGTCAGCGGTTTCTTTTTGTCCTCGCTGTCGATGCATTCTTTCAGTATCTTCCGTATCTCGCGTACCGACATCTCTTCACCGTCTTCGGTGGTGTATCCGTCGCTGAAGAAGAACTTCAGGGGATAAATGCCGTAATTCGTTTGCACGTATTTGCTGTTGCTGACTCGTGAGATGGTCGAGATGTCCAGCCCGGTGCGTTCCGCCACGTCCTTCAGGATCATCGGGCGGAGCAATGACTCGTCGCCTTCGAGGAAGAAGGGGCGTTGCAGGTCGATGATGGCCTGCATGGTGGTCATCAATGTATTCTGGCGTTGCTTCACGGCGTCGATGAAGCCTTGTGCGGCGTCCATCTTCTGCTTGAGGAACATCATGGCCTCTTTCGATTCTTTTGATTGGTTGGCCTTGTTCTTCGTATGTTCCTCTACCATCTCCGTGAAGTCGCGGCTCATGCGCAGCTCCGGCAGATTGCGGTTGTTGAGGCTGATGTTGATGGTTCCGTCATCGTAGGTGTCTACTATGAAATCGGGGACGATCTGTTGCAGGTTCCGTCCGATGGCTTCACCCAGCGATGCGCCCGGACGGGGGTTGAGCTTGGTGATCTCTTCAAGTGCCTTATAGAAGTGTTCTTCGTCCAGTCCCAGCTTTTTGATGATCTTTTCCCAATGCTTGCGGGTGAACTCTTCGTAACATTCACTGATGATTTTTTCTTCCGTCTCCAGCAGAGGGTCTGTGCAGTGGGACTGTTTTTTGCGGCGGATCTGTATCAGCAGGCATTCCTGCAGGCTGCGTGCGCCCAGTCCGGGAGGGTCGAAATCTTGTACGATTCTCAGGGCTTCCTCCAGTTCCTCTTCCGTAGCGTTGATACCGGCGTAGATGGCCAGTTCGTCACCGATGCTTTCGAGGGATTTGCGGAGCAGGCCGTCGTCGTCCAGCGAACCGATCAGGTATTCCGCCAGTTCGCGCTGATGTTCGGTCAGGTTGCGTTCGCCGAGCTGTTCTCTCAGGATTTCGTAGAATGACGTTGCGTCCGAAAATGGAATCTCTTCTGCCTGCTCGCCTTTGGAACGGTTGTTTTCCTGAAGTTTATAGTCGGGGATGTCGTCTTCGGTCAGATAGTCGCTCAGCGAGTCATAGTCCGTATCGCCTTCCGTCTCTCCTTCGGAGGTTTCGGCAGGGGTAGTCTCGTCGGAGGTGCTTTCTTCTTTGCCTTCTTCAAGGGCGGGATTCTCCAGCAGTTCGGCATGTACACGGTCTTCCAGTTCCACAGCCGGTAGCTCCAGTAGTTTCACTACCAGAATCTGCTGCGGTGAGAGCGTTTGTATCTGCTGCTGCGCCTGCGATTGTATCTGACGGGAACCTTGTGCCATACGTTTAATGCTTTACAGTTTTTGTTTCTCGCTACAAAAGTAATGAATTGTTCGATATAGCGAAATGATTTATCCGATAAAAGGAGTTAAAGGAAAAACCGGAGGGAGCGGGGAAGACATGGAGGGGGTGTTCCGGAAAGATATTCCCGGCCTCTTCCATGGCGGGACGGTTATTGCTCTGCTGTGAATCTTATTTGCTTTATCTCCTTTGTCAATTCATCCTTTGTTCCTATCTTTGCCATCATAACTTTAATATATACCATTATGTTCAGCAAAGAGACATATACGCAGCGCAGAGCCCTGCTGAAAAAAACATTAGGCTCCGGAGTACTGTTGTTTCTAGGAAACGACGAGTGTGGATTGAACTACGAGGACAATACGTTCCGCTATCGTCAGGATTCTACCTTTCTCTACTACTTCGGCCTTTCGTTTGCCGGGCTTTCGGCTATAATCGACATTGATGAAGATAAGGAAATTATATTCGGTGATGAACTGACCATCGATCATATCGTATGGATGGGGACTCAGCCCACACTGAAGGAAAAGAGTGAGCGGGTGGGAGTGGACATCACCATGCCTTCGGCCGACATTGTGAGCTATCTGCACAAGGCGGTACAGAAGGGACAGGCCATCCATTACCTGCCGCCCTACCGTGCAGAGCATAAACTGAAGTTGATGGACTGGCTGGGAGTGCCTCCCGCGCGTCAGGAGGGTTCGGTGCCGTTTATCCGTGCGGTGATCGCGCAGCGTAACTACAAGTCGGCCGAGGAGATTGTCGAAATCGAGAAGGCCTGCGACATTACGGCGGATATGCACATTACGGCCATGAAGATCCTGCGTCCCGGGATGCGCGAGTGGGAAGTATCGGCAGCCATGGAAGCCGTGGCGCATGCCGCAGGGGGTGACCTTTCGTTTGCTACCATCGCTACGGTGAACGGACAGACGCTCCACAACCATTATCATGGCAATATCGTCAAGCCGGGCGATCTGTTCCTGATCGATGCCGGCGCAGAAACGGAGATGGGTTATGCAGGCGATATGTCGTCTACCGTTCCTGCCGATAAAAAGTTTACCCGGCGCCAGCGCGAGGTTTACGAGATACAGAACGCCATGCACCTGGAGTCGGTGAAAGCACTTCGTCCGGGTATTCCTTATATGGATGTATACGACTTGTCGGCACGTGTGATGGTCGAAGGTTTGAAAGGACTCGGGCTGATGAAGGGAAATGCCGAAGACGCTGTGCGCGAGGGTGCACATGCTTTGTTCTATCCTCACGGGCTGGGACACATGATGGGGCTCGACGTGCATGACATGGAGAATCTGGGTGAGCTCTGGGTGGGCTATAACGGACAGCCCAAGAGCACGCAGTTCGGCCGTAAGTCGCAGCGTCTGGCCATTCCGTTGGAGCCGGGTTTTGTACATACCGTGGAGCCGGGCATCTACTTTATTCCCGAACTGATAGATCTCTGGAAGGGCCAGAAGAAGTTCACCGACTTTATCAATTACGATAAAGTGGAGACTTACAAAGACTTCGGAGGCATCCGCAATGAGGAGGATTATCTGATAACCGAGACAGGCGCCCGCCGCTTAGGAAAGAAGATTCCGCTGACACCGGACGAGGTGGAAGCGTTAAGATAGTTTTTTTTTTTTCATTAGTTGAAGTATTACTAAGATGTGAATCCAGGTAATACATATTAAGTTTTTATTATGTCCGGATAGTGATCCGGTCGATTTATTTTAAATTTTGTTAATATGGGGTTGCCCGGATGTGAATCCGGGCAATCTTTTTTTTTATCGATTTTTTTAAATAAAATCAGGAAAGGATTGTTTTTCTGATTTTAATAAGATACTTTTGTTGAAAATCTGAATCGTTTACTGTCTTAGGCGGAATTTAGTCATTGAAACGGATATTTGCCGTTTACGAAATAAGAATGTTACTGATTCTGATAAGACATTATACGGAGATAACTTAACTTTTTTTTTTCATAGCATTATGATGTCACTTAGATGTGAATCGGGGTGGCAGATCTCTTTTATAATAAGATAATATTAATGAATTTTTCTAATTGACAAAGATTGTTTGGATGTGAATCCGGGCAATCTTTTTTTTGTTGTTTTTTGAAAAAAAAGAGAAGAAAGAGTTGTTTTTAAAATTTTAAGGGCATACCTTTGGGAGAATTAAATAATTTTCTAATACTAACCTTTACTAATCCTATAAAAACATGAGTGGATTGTATTATAACTTGGCGTTGCGAAACAGTGATCTGAGAGATAAAGATTCTGAAAAACTGTATTATTGTGTTTTAAAAAACAGAGGAGTGCTGGATCAGGATACGTTTGTCAATTATCTGAGTCAGATCACCGGAATAAAAGAGGCTATATGTCTGGGAGTACTCTCGAAATTGGGAGCGGCTGTCATCAATTATCTGAAAGACGGGCAAAGCGTTGATATTCCGCATTTGGGTACTTTTAATCTGACTGCGAGCAGCACCGGCGTGAAAACGCTTGATGAGGCGAAAGCGTCACAAATAAAGGCTATCAATCTACGCTTTTCTGCTAAGGAAGAGACTGACTTAGTGCTGAGTCGTTGTGCGTTAACCCGAAGCGTCTCATTAACAAATACAAATGATGTGATTAAAGAGAAGGATCCAAGCGGTGAAATCGTGGATGATCCTACTGCGTAATCAGTATAAAATATTTATTTGTAACTTTAGATAAGCCGCTGGAAACAGCGGCTTTTTTTATTACAAATAGGCTTTCTCTGAAAAATCTCTCAAAAAGGCCTCCATCTCGAGACTTAAGTCTTGGCGGGGGAAGATTTAAATCTTGAAAAATCATCGCTTAAGCGATGATTTAAAAGGGTCTAAATACTTACTTTGGCAGATTGGTAATATATCTTTATTCTTTCTGTTTGGCTGTCTTGGTGCTATATTTATACAATATATGAGCTTCGTTTTTTTGCCGGATATTTTCTCTTTCTTTCTCTCTCTACTTCTTCTGATAATTCTTGTTTTTTATGCATCGATACACTACTTTTGTCCGTTACAGACAGAAAAACGATAAAACCATTCACAAATATTCAATTCATAAACTATGCGTAAATTAAAAAATGTCCTCCGGGCATCTTCATGCTGTGCTTTTTCAATCTTAATGTGTCTCCCGACCGCCGGGCAGAATGCATGGAGCGAAGCTGACTGCGTGACCCTGCTGGACAGTACCTCGGTAACCGTGCAGCCAAACGGCTCCGGAAGTTTTGCCGTGTACAAATCGTTTAAAGTACAGACTCCCAAAGGGGCAGTGAATAACCATGTGATCAAGTATGATTATGATCCGCTGACGGCCTTTGCCCGTTTCAAGCAAGTCACCGTGCAGCGTGCCAACGGCGAAACCATACAGGTGGACGTGACCAAGACCTGCGATTATGCCGCTCCGGCAAGGGCTATTTATTGGGGAGCCCGTCAGATCATGCTTGAACTCGGACGCCTGGAGCCGGGAGATGTCGTTTCCTACGAAATCAGTAAGAAAGGCTTTACTTATGCTCTGCTGGCAGGAGCTGAAGATGATGACGCACGTTTCATTCCGCCCATGCGCGGGCAGTTCTACGACATTGTTCCTTTTTGGGTGAATGAACCCACCCGCCGCAAGGTATACGTTGTCAGTATGCCGATGGAAAAAGAGCTTCAGTTCCAGTTCTATAACGGTGCCTGTACCTCGTCAATGCGTTATGAGGACGGGCGAAAGGTATATACGTTTGCCGTGGACGAAGTGCTTCCTTTCCGGAAAGAGCCCAATATGGTGGATCTTTTTGACGAAGCCCCGAAGCTGATGATGTCGTCTACCCCGAAATGGGAGGATAAGTCGCTCTGGTTTCACGACTTGAACGAGGCATACGGCAGTTTTGCCGCACTGCCCGAGGCTCAAAAGAAAGTGGACGAACTGATAAAGGGAAAAAAGACCGAAATGGAGAGAATCGCCGTATTGACCCATTGGGTAGCCGATAATATCCGTTATGCAGGCATCACCATGGGCGAAGGCGAGGGCTTTACGCTCCATAACACGAAGATGAACTACACCGACCGCTGCGGAGTATGTAAGGACATTGCCGGCACACTGATCTCTTTCCTGCGTATGGCGGGATTTGAGGCCTATCCGGCCATGACGATGGCGGGAAGCCGCATCGAAAGCATCCCTGCCGATCACTTTAACCACTGTGTGGCAGTGGTGAAGCTGGCGAATGGGACGTATATGCCCCTCGATCCTACCTGGGTTCCTTTCTGCCGCGAGTTGTGGAGCAGTGCCGAGCAGCAGCAGAACTATCTGCCCGGCATTCCGGGAGGTTCCGACTTGTGCCTGACTCCGGTTTCGGCTCCCGAGAATCATTATGTCCGCATCACTGCCGATAACAAAATCGATGCAAAGGGCACGCTGAAAGGTTCGTTTACCATCACCGCCGAAGGTCAGTCGGACAGCAGCATCCGCCGCATCTTTACGCAGGGCTGGCAGACCGAATGGCAAAGCACGATGGAAAGCCAGTTGCTCAACGTATCTCCCAAAGCCCGTATGCTCGGAGTGGACTACGGAAAGGCGCCGAAGGATTATCAGGCAGGCCCCATTCGCATCACGTTCCGTTACGAGATACCGGACTATGCGCTGGTCGGTGACCGGGAATTATTGTTGAAACCGATGGTGATGAACAACCTCTATGCGAGCGTTCTCTCGTTCCTGCGCATCGATACCGGCTTGGAAACCCGCCAATACGGCTTCCGTGATGCTTGCTCTCGTCTGGTCGAATTGGACGAAACGATTGCCCTGCCTCGGGGATATCGTCTGGCGGGAGAGCCGCGCAGCGAACAAAAGGCCGCTCCGGCAGCCGACTTCGAAGGCTCGTTGCAGCAGGTTGGCAACAAACTGGTGCTGAAACAGAAACTCGCCTTGAAGAAGCGCATCTATCGGGCAGCCGACTGGGAAGGATTCCGTGCTGCGGTGAATGCCTACAAAAGCTTTGCGGATTATTTGATTGTTAAACTCTAAAAAGATGATCGTCACACATGACTAAAATATATACCCTTCTGCTCCTCTGCCTATTTGCGCTGACTCTTCCGGTCACCGCCCGGGAAGCGGAATTTAAGAAAATCAAAGAAAGCTGGACCCTGCAGGCTGATGGTACGCAGGTTTATCGTCAGTCGAAAGTCCTGACGCTGTACACTCACACGGCCATGAACCGCACGTATGGGGAGTCGTTCATTACGTACGATCCCCGTTATCAGACTTTGCAGATTCACGAGTCGTATACCCGCCAGAAAGACGGAAATATCGTCAAGACCCCCGCCAATGCTCTGGTCGAAGTGCTCCCCTCGGCAGCGGCCAATGCGCCGGCATTCAATGCTTTGCGCGAGATGGTAGTCGTACACACCGGGCTGGAACTCGGAGCTACCATCTATCTGGACTATTCCATTACAACCAAACCGGGGTATTTGCCGGGGATTCAGATCTGCCGGTTGCTGGAGCACTCTTCGCCGGTGAAGGAGTACGAGATCAGCATCACCGTTCCCCGGGGGCAACATCTGGAATATGCCCTTAACAACCACAAGGAGAAAGCTTCCGTAACCGAATCCGAAGGGATGAAGCAAGTCAGCTGGACCCTGAAAAATCTGCCCGCCCTCAGCCGTGAGCCGCAGGTGTCGGTGATCGGCGGTGATTTGCCTCTACTGACTGCCACGACTGAGGAGAAACCCCTGTCATTTCTGACGTCACAATGGCAACCGGAAGGAGATGCAGGGATTCGTGCGCTGGCCGGAAAACTGACTGCCGGAGCGAAGGACGATAAAGAAAAAGTAACCGCGATACGTGACTATGTGATTGATAATCTTTACTATTCGTCCCTCCCGTTGGCGGAAAGCGGTTATCGCATCCGTCCCGCCGCAGAGGTGATCCGTTCGGCATACGGCACGGAGGCCGAGAAGGCGAATCTGATGGCCGCATTGCTGAAAGCGGCCGGACTGAAAGCCGGGATAGGGGCGGTCTGCGCTCCGTCCGAGAATACGGCATCACTGGGAGTAGGCAGCATCCGCGAACTGTTTGTGTGGACCGACGCCGGAGGCAGCCAACAGGCTCTGTCACTGAAAGGCAAAACTCCCTCAGCCGTTTCCTGGCAGAAAGATTATGCCTATGTAGCTTCATTGACGCAGCCGTTTGAACTGAATCTTCCACCGGTTACCCTGAGAAAAGACTATGCATTGCAGCCCGACGCGGCAAATGCCAAAGATGGCTATCTGGTCTTCACCCTCCCCGTAGAGCGTGGCAGCCTGGCCGGTTCCCAGTACGTCCGGTTCAATAGCAAGCGCACTTCAAACCTTTTGTTGCCCGGACTGGCGGATGAATCTTTCACCTATACCATAGATACTCCTGCAGGTATGGAACCTGTCACTCGGCCGATGGAGAAGAAGATGAACAATGCCGTAGGTACACTAACCGTTTCCATCCGTCCCGAAGGAGCGAAAACACAAGTGATCCGGAGCCTGAAGTTGAAGAAACAGATGATTCGCCCGGCGGATTATGCCGCTTTCCGTCAACTGATGACAGAGTACGGGGCGGTGGACGGGCTGACGCTGGTGTACAGAAAACCTCTTCCCTGATCCCTCTTTTCGACAGGAAGAGACAGTATATGTGCTATTATTCAAATTTAATAACTCAAAATATAACAATGAAGATGTAGCGGGAGCTGCCCGCAGAGGACATAGGCCGGTATCCGGCGGAACGGTCTTCAAACGATAAGCGGTGATTCGTGGAATGAGGATGTGTCGGAACTCGCATTCACCACAGATTACACGAATGTATACAGATGGATACTGTTATCTGTCAATAGATTAAGTTCGTCCTGTGAAGTTCTGTATCACTCTGTGGTGAGTTATGGCATACCCCCGTTCTGCAGGTCACGCTCCGTAGAGCTCCTCTCCTGTGCCTCTCTGCCTATGCAGCTCTGTGGTGAAACAGGCTTCCGCGACATCTTTTAGGGAGGAACCCTTATGAGAAAACTATTATTGCTCTTATTCTCAGCACTTTTTGTGCTGTCAGCCCAGGCTGAAGATGTGCTGCGCCTGATGACCTACAACGTCCGTAACGCCAATGGCATGGACGGTATATGCAATTATCAGCGTGTAGCCAATGTGATCAACAACGCCCGTCCGGACATCGTTGCCATCCAGGAACTGGACAGCATGACTGCCCGGAGCAACCGGACCGATGTTCTCAAGGAACTGGCGGAACGCACTCAATTGCATCCCTGCTTTGCGCCTGCCATCGATTATGACGGAGGAAAGTATGGCATCGGTATACTTTCGAAAGAGACTCCGCTCCGTGTGCAAACCTTCGCCCTTCCGGGACGTGAAGAGGCACGCACGCTGCTTGTCGCCGAGTTCCCAGAGTATGTCTTTGCGTGTACGCACCTTTCTCTGACCGAAGAGGATCGGATGAAGTCTCTCGAAATCCTGAAGTCCGTTGCAGCCGATACCCGGAAACCTTTCTTCCTTGCCGGTGACTTCAACTCGGATGCCGACTCCGGCTTTATCAAAGATTTGAAGAGTACATTCCAGATACTTTCCAACCCGAAGCAGCCCACTTATCCGGCTTCCGAACCGAAGGAGACGCTCGACTACCTGATTGCTCTGAAACAGGAAACGCCTACTTTTGTTGTCAACTCGGCCCGGGTGATCGATGAGCCTCTGGCGTCCGATCATCGTCCTTTGTTGGTAGAAGTACGGATGGCGGTACCCGAGAATCGGATTTGCCGTACCAAACCCTATCTTCAGAATCCCGTAGGAGGTGGAATCACAGTGATGTGGCAGACCAACGTGCCGGCCTATTGCTGGGTGGAGTACGGCACGGACCCTTCCAACCTGAAGCGCGCACGTACCCTTCTGGATGGTCAAGTTGTTTGTGGCAATACTCTTCACAAGATTCGCCTCGATAGTTTGCAGCCCGGACAGAAATATTATTATCGTACCTGTTCGCAGGAGATCCTGCTTTACCAGGCCTACAAAAAGGTGTTTGGCAATACAGCCCGTACAGAACTCAGGGAGTTCACGTTGCCCGCAGCCGGTGATGACAGTTTTACGGCCGTGGTGTTCAACGATCTGCATAAACAATCGAAGACGTTTCAGGCATTGTGCGAACAGATAAAGGGGATTGACTATGATTTTGTAGTGTTCAACGGCGATTGTGTAGACGACCCCGCCAATCACGATCAGGCAACAGCCTTTATCAGCGAACTGACCGAAGGCGTGGAGGGTGACCGCGTACCTGTCTTCTTTATGCGCGGCAATCACGAGATCCGGAATGCCTATTCGGTAGGCCTGCACAGCCTGTTCGATTATGTAGGCGATAAGACTTACGGCTCCTTCAACTGGGGAGATACCCGTATCGTAATGCTCGATTGCGGTGAAGATAAGCCGGATGATCATTGGGTATACTACGGACTCAACGACTTTACGAAGCTGCGTAATGACCAGGTAGGATTTTTGAAGCGTGAGCTCGCTTCCAAAGAATTTAAGAAAGCCGCTAAGCGGATTCTGATTCATCACATTCCGCTTTACGGAAACGACTACGAGAATCTGTGTTCCGGGCTTTGGGGTAAACTTCTGGAGAAAGCACCTTTCAATATCAGCCTTAACGCGCACACACATGAATATGCCTATCATCCCAAAGGCAGCCTTGGCAATAACTTCCCGGTGATTATCGGTGGCGGTTATAGCATGAAAAGTGCAACGGTAATGGTGATTGAAAAGAAGAAGGACATACTTAAGGTGAAAGTACTCAATACCAAAGGAGAAGTGTTGTTGGAGCTTACCGTCTGATAACGTCTCCCCTCGAAAAAAATAGCGGGAGAGGATGTGTTTAAATCCTGATTTAGAAAGGGAGAGCTTCTCATTTGAAATTTGCCTGCCCTTATGAACAATGAAAAGAGCCATGTCAAACTCTATTTTTGAGTAATGATATGGCTCTTTTATGTTTATGGATTACAGTCTGTAACTTTTTAGAGTGCTCACTTTAGTTGCGGCACATTCACTTCTTTTATTTAATTATGCATGTAATTCGAGTACAAACCTGCTCCCCTTGGTATAACTGGTATCCAGTGTCAGGCTGCCGTTCATTTTGGTTGCTATCAGGGCGCAGATGGGTAGTCCTAAACCGTCTCCTTCTGTCAGGTCTTTGATTTCAGTGAAGGGCTTGAACAGGTTCTCTTGTTTCTCAACGGGAATACCCGTACCGGTATCCGATATAATGAATTGGTGCGTATGTGCGCCTCTCTTTTTGAAATCAAGGAATATCTTTCCGCTTTCGGTATATTCCGCAGCGTTCTTCAGCAAGTGAATCAAGATCCGTTCCAGTTGTTCAGGATTGGTCTTGATCTGGAGTTTGGCAGCATTGACTACGGTCGAAACTTCGGGTTGTACAAACTCTTTCACCTTATCCATGGTAGCTTCACAGAAAGTATTTACGTTGATCTCCTTCATTTCATAAGGTTCAGTCAGAGAGTTTTCCAATGTGGAAAGTTCCTGTATATCATTGCTGAACTTCTTCAGGGCTGCTACTTGTCCTTGCATCTGCTGTGCCTGTTGAGGTGCTTTGTCCGACAGCTCGGCGGCAGAAGAGGCGAGTGTATCCAGCGTAGGTTCCATCTGTGCTGAAATATTCTGGATAAACTGTGTCTTCAGTTCATTGTGTTCATTGGCTATCTGTACGCTCTTTTTCAGTTTCCGGTTACCGGCGATGAAACGAAGCAGTACGATGGCCACAAATATCAGACCGGCAATCAGGATTACTACCAGTGTGCACAGCCCGACGATCATATACTGTTTGCCCGAAAGTGTGTCTTCTTTCTCCTGAATGATCTGCTGGCTTTCGTCATACTTGCGTTTCAGTACGTTCAGTTCGTCTTGTGCCGTCATTGCTTTTACTGAATCGGTCCAGACGATGAAGTTCTCGTAAGTGCGGGCCACCAGTGAGGCATTGTTAGATTTACGTCCGATGGCAATCAGTTTTTTATAGCATTCGTTGACCTTATCGTAATTCTTTTGGGCTTTATATTGGTTGATTAATTTCTGAAAACACGCGTCTCCCTGAGTGTTTTGCCCGAATGTGTAGTAATAACCTGCCTGTGTGTATAGTAGGTTCTCGCTTAATGAATCGTTCTTGGCCAGGCCTGCGGTTTCTGCCAGCTTATCCAATTGAATTTTAGCCTGCGCCGCATTCTTTAGTCCGATGTACATCTGCAGTCTCTCTTTGGTGATTTGGAAACGTAGCGGGTAAAATTGTTTCTGCTGTTTTTGTTCACCGGCCCAGACTAGCTGATCCATTCCTCTACAGAGGTCGAATGCCTCTTTGTAATAATTTTCACGATGGTACAGAGCTGCTCCCTGAATTCCGCATTCCACGGCTTTCGGATAATTTTCCTGCGTTGCGAAAGCGCCATAGGCCTGGATGAAAAGATAACGCGCCTTAGTGTATTCTTTTTGTTCCAGACTACTCTGCGCTTGTTTCATCAGTTCATTTGCTCTGTTTTGTGTGCCTTGTGCATCGACGATTGTGCTAAAACAAACGAGGATGGTCAGGATTAAAGTCGATATTTTCATGCGATTTGGTTTTAAACAGTGACAAAGTTAAAAAATCTTTGTAGAAACCTCTCATTTCCCCCTCTTATTTTTCATTTCTTCTTTGATTCTTCTTCAAAGAGGAATGGCGGGCATTACCGGTTGGTTGAAAGGTGGATAAAATTTGATAATTCAGGCATAGATTCTACAAATAAGGCTCTCTCCGGAGCCGGTATTTGTAAAGTCTATGTCTGATAATGATTTGGAATATGGCTCTATCTAATATTTAAAACTGCTTCCTCCCAGGAATTCTCTCAAAAGTGAGGTTGGAGGAATCTCCTTATCCTGTACAGGAGTGAAATATTTGATAAACTTCAGCAACCGGTATGCTTCAGCATATTCCGGACAGTTACGTGGCACGCTGGTAAGAATGGGCTCGGCATGACAGCGGAGCACGGCAAATTCAAATAAAAGGGCGGAGTTGAACATCACATCGGCATTCTCCTGATAAGGGAAAATCCATTTATCTTCTCCGGCGCGTACGCTGGGCCAGCGTGAGATAGTCTCTTGGGCAGAATAGCCGCGATAGTTGAAGTCCCGGATAATACGGCGCAAAAGTCGGTTGTCCGTCGTTGGGATCCAGTTATGATCGTCCAGCGAGATGGTTGTCAAGGCAGAGACGTATATTTTGAACTTATTTGCTGCCGGGATTTGCGGAGTCAGTTCCGGATTAAGGGCGTGTATTCCCTCAAGAATCAATACCGTATGTTCGTCGATCCGCAATTTATCACCTTTATATTCTTTTTTTCCCAACATAAAGTTATAGCGGGGCAGTTCTACTTCCTCGCCACGCAACAAAGCCTGTAGTTGTGTATTGAATAACTCCAGGTCGAGGGCATAAAGGGATTCATAGTCATAATTGCCGTTTTCATCCAATGGAGTGTCTTCACGGTCTACAAAATAATTGTCCAGTGAGATGGGATATGGTTTCAGGCCGTTGGTCATTAACTGGATGGAGAGTCGCTTACTAAAAGTCGTTTTCCCGGATGATGACGGTCCAGAAATCAACACCAGTTTTACACGAGTCCCGTTTTCTCCGCGGTGGAAAATGCTATCGGCTATTTGTGCTATTTTCTTCTCTTGCAGAGCTTCTGCCACATTGATCAGGTCCGTGGCATGTCCCTCTTCACAAGCAATATTGAAATCTCCCACATTGTTCAATCCCATGATGTAGTTCCATCGCAGGTGCTCTTTGAAAACATCGAGCATTTTTTCCTGTTTTACCACATCTTCCAGTACAGATGGGTTTTCTTTGTTAGGAATACGCAGCAACAGTCCGTCGTAGTATTTAACGAGGTCGAATAAGTGGATAAATCCTGTACTTGGGAGCAGATTACCGTAATAATAGTCGGCAGTACCTCCCAAAGTATAATAATAGGTATAGATAGAACCGGAAGATTCGAGTAATTTTACCTTGTCATTCATGCCCCGTTCACTGAATACACGTACGGCTTCAGTTGTATGACACTCAATGCGGTGATAGGTAATGTCTTCCGCTATAATTTCCTGCATACGTTTCTTTATTTGTGACACGTCTTCAAGTGTGACGGGGCGCCCGATCCGCAAATTGCAGAAGTATCCTTTGGATACCGGATGCTCCACAAAAAGTTTGCCATTCGGAAAGAGTTCGCTGACAGCTTTGTAGAGCACAAAGCAGAGAGAACGCACATACGTACGCATTCCCGAAGAATCTCTTACATCCAGAAACTCTACATCTTTATTGTTATATACACGAAAATTGAGTCCTTCAGAGCGATTATTTACTTTAGCACTGACTACCTGATAAGGAAAATTAAGATTAAAGCCGTAATAAATATCCAAAAGTGAGCTCCCAATAGGGAATTCTTTAGAAATATTATTATTTTTGCAATATATTTGTAACATCTGTTTCATTTCACGTCATTTTGGGGTGAATAGTACGGATAAATATATCACATAATTGCTAAGAAGACAAACAACCACTAAAATAATTATAGATGGAATATTCTTTTTATGATTTTTTAAAGCTCATTGGCTCGTTAGGACTTTTTCTTTATGGAATGAAGATCATGAGCGAGGGCTTACAGAAAGTCGCAGGTGACAGATTGCGAGGAATTCTGACAGCAATGACTACAAACCGGGTAACGGGAGTTTTAACAGGTGTGTTGATCACCGCCCTTATCCAATCTTCTTCGGCAACGACGGTGATGGTGGTCAGTTTTGTAAATGCCGGTCTGCTGACATTGGCCGAATCCATTAGTGTGATAATGGGTGCTAATATCGGTACGACAGTCACCGCATGGATCATTTCTATTTTTGGGTTTAAAGTCGACATGGCTGCTTTTGCCCTTCCTCTTTTAGCCATTGCCCTTCCTCTTATTTTTTCGGGTAAAAGTAACCGTAAGTCTATCGGTGAATTTATCTTTGGTTTTTCTTTCCTCTTTATGGGGCTTTCGTACCTCAAAGCAAATGCCCCCGACCTGAATGCCAACCCGGAAATGCTGGCTTTTGTACAGAACTATACAGATATGGGATTTTTCTCGGTTCTGCTCTTTTTATTTATCGGTACTATTCTCACTATGATCGTACAGGCTTCCGCCGCGACGATGGCTATTACTTTAATTATGTGTGCCAACGGATGGATCAGCCTGGAACTGGGTGCCGCATTGGTCTTGGGTGAGAATATCGGAACTACTATTACAGCCAACCTGGCTGCCCTGACTGCTAATTCACAAGCAAAACGTGCTGCTTTGGCTCACTTTGTTTTCAATGTTTTTGGTGTGATCTGGGTGCTGATTATTTTCCATCCTTTTATGGTATTCGTCAATTGGGTGGTCGATACCTTCTTCCATCCGGGAAGTGCAGAGGTGGCTATTTCTTATAAGTTGTCCGCTTTCCACTCTATTTTTAATATATGTAACGTCTGTCTGCTGATCTGGGGAGTGAAACTGATTGAGCGTACCGTGTGTGCCATTATTCGTCCCAAGGAAGAAGATGAAGAGCCACGCTTGCGCTTTATTACCGGAGGTATGCTTTCTACAGCCGAATTATCCATACTTCAGGCCCGTAAGGAGATTCATCTGTTTTCCGAGCGTATTCATCGTATGTTTGGTATGGTACAAGATCTGTTGCATACTGAAAAGGATGATGACTTCAATAAACTTTTCAGCCGGATTGAGAAATACGAGAATATCAGTGATAATATGGAATTGGAGATTGCCAATTACTTGAATCAGGTATCTGAAGGGCGTTTGAGCTCAGAAAGTAAGCTTCAGATACGTGCCATGCTTCGTGAGGTAACCGAGATTGAAAGTATTGGTGACAGTTGCTATAACTTGGCACGTACCATCAGCCGGAAGCGTCAGACCAATCAGGATTTCACAGAGAAGCAATATGAGCACATTCATTTCATGATGAAACTGACCAATGATGCTCTGTCGCAAATGATTGTCGTGGTCGAGAAACCCGAACATCAGAGTATCGATGTTAATAAGTCATTCAATATTGAGAATGAAATTAATAACTATCGTAACCAACTGAAGAATCAGAATATCCTGGATGTGAATAATAAAGAATATGATTATCAGATGGGCGTTTATTACATGGATATTATCGCCGAATGTGAAAAACTCGGTGACTATGTAGTAAATGTAGTAGAAGCGAGCAGTGACGTAAAAGAAAAGAAAGCGTCTTGAGAAAAGTGATGAACGATGAACGATAAAGCGTGTAATTGAGAGTGCTCATCGCTTATCGTTCATCGTTAATGAATCGTTTAGCCATTATACGGTTCGAAATCTTCTTTTCCAACTCCACACAGAGGGCATACCCAATCATCAGGAATATCTTCAAACTGTGTTCCGGGTTCGATTCCGCCTTCCGGATCACCTATCTCCGGATCGTAAATGAAATCACAAACGGTGCAAATGTACTTCATGTCGTCTCTTTTTTTAAGTTTATGCAAATATAACAAAAGTATCGGACGTATTGTTCATTTATTTTTTCTTTTTTCATTAATAAAGCACTACCTTTGTCTGTAGCAACAAAACATTAATTAATCAAGGAATTATAAACTATGATGTGGCAGATTGTATTATCACTGGTATGTGTGGCTTTTTTAGGAGCTATTCTGTGGGAAAAGAGACAAGGTAAGTTAATGCAATCTGCATCGGACCGGAAACTGGAGAATGTAAATTGTCTGTTTGATGCGATTCTGACGCATATTCATGCGTATGTTTTGGTAATCGATTCTGATTTCAAAGTCCTGAAAACTAATTATTATGATTTGACTCATCTCAGTCCGGACGGTAAAGAGAAGCGTGTAGGTGATCTGTTGCAATGCCGGAATGCCTTGTCTGCCAAAGGGGGATGCGGAACCCATGCTTTTTGCCAGGAATGTCCGGTGAGGGGAGCAATAGGAAACGCTTTCCGCCAGAAGAAAGAATTTACTGATTTGCAATCATCACTGAATATTGCCATAGACGAACATGAATTTGTAAAGTGCGACGTAATGATCTCGGGAGTATTTATGACTCTGGATAGTGAAGAGCGCATGGTGCTGACGGTGCATGACATTACTTCGATTAAACAAACGGAAGAGGCGTTGGCCGAAGCGAAGGAAAAAGCGGAAAATGCAGATCGTTCCAAGTCCGCTTTTCTAGCCAATATGAGTCATGAAATCCGTACGCCACTGAATGCCATCGTCGGCTTTTCCGAACTGCTGGCAGCGGCCAATACAGAAGAAGAAAAGCAAAAATACCTGGAGATACTCCATACGAACAGCGAATTGCTATTACAGCTGGTTAATGATATTCTTGATTTGTCGAAGATTGAGGCCGGTACATTGGAGTTTGTTTATTCTGATGTCGATATCAACTTGTTACTGAATGATTTGGAACAATTGTTCCGTATGAAGATAGGCTCTAACTCGCCTGTACAGATTATAACAGAGTCCGGGTTGCCCTCGTGTATGGTTCATACGGATCGTAACCGAATTGCTCAGGTTGTGTCCAATTTTGTATCTAATGCAATCAAATTTACCACAGAGGGTAGTATCCGTATCGGATATCAGTCTTCCGAGAATGGACTTCGGTTTTATGTTAGCGATACCGGTTCGGGTATTTCGGCGGATAAATTGGAGGGTGTCTTCGATCGTTTTGTGCGTTTGCAAAGTGATAAAAACGGTAACGGACTCGGACTCTCTATCTGTAAGACGATTGTAAATAAGCTGGGTGGGGAAATCGGAGCCGAATCTGAGGTAGGCAAAGGAAGTACCTTTTGGTTTACATTGCCCGAACATTCCGATATTAAACCCAAAGTCATCATTGAGAAAGAGCAGGAAGAATTGCCTTCTGCAGTACGGGTTCCGGTTATCGATGCGGGAAGTGATAAAAAACTGAGCATACTGGTGGCCGAAGATATGGAAGACAATTATCGTCTTTGCGAAGCTATCCTCGCTTCACGTTACGAATTACATTGGGCTCACAATGGTGAAGAGGCCATTTCTCTTTTCCTGAAATTCCAACCGGACATTATCTTGATGGATATCCGTATGCCTGAGGTGAATGGCTACGAGGCTACGGAGGCTATCCGACAGATGTCGGCTACAGTGCCTATCATTGCTCTTACTGCTTTTGCGTATGAAGAAGACCGCCAGAAAATCATGCATAGCGGCTTTACCGATTTCCTGACGAAGCCCATTTCGTCAAAAGTACTGTTGGGAAAACTGGAATCCTTAAAAAAGATTTAAGAAACATCTTATACCGGATTTATGTTGTACTTTTGCAACTTCTAATTTAATGTATGTATCTGCATGACTGCAAAGAACGACGATTATTTTCATTTGGGCCTGACTGATCAAGAAGTTCTCCAAAGCCGGGAGAAATATGGTGCCAACCTACTGACGCCTCCTAAGCGTCCTTCGCTCCTGAAGCTTTATTTGGAAAAATTTGAAGATCCTGTTGTACGTGTGCTGCTTATTGCAGCTGTATTCTCTCTTATCATTTCCGTTATCGAGAATGAGTATGCCGAAACGATCGGTATTATAGCCGCTATCCTGTTGGCAACCGGTATCGGTTTCTATTTCGAATACGATGCCAATAAGAAATTCGATTTACTGAATGCCGTTACTGAAGAGACTTTAGTAAAGGTGATTCGTAACGGGCGTATTCAGGAGATTCCGCGTAAAGATGTGGTAGTAGGTGACATTGTGGTATTGGAGACCGGTGAAGAGATTCCCGCAGATGGCGAACTGATAGAAGCTATTTCTTTGCAGGTGAACGAATCGAACCTGACCGGGGAACCGGTGATTAATAAAACAATAATCGAAGCCGATTTTGATGAAGAAGCTACGTATGCTTCCAATCTGGTGATGCGCGGTACAACTGTGGTCGATGGTCATGGATCGATGAAGGTACTTCGTGTGGGAGATGCTACGGAGATTGGGAAAGTGGCACGTCAGAGTACGGAACAAACTACGGAGCCTACACCATTGAATATCCAGCTGACCAAATTGGCCAACCTGATCGGTAAGATCGGTTTTACCATAGCCGGACTTGCTTTCCTTATTTTCTTTATAAAAGACGTTGTACTGTATTTCGATTTTGGGGCTCTGAACGGTTGGCATGACTGGTTGCCGGTGTTGGAGCGTACATTGAAATATTTCATGATGGCGGTTACCCTGATCGTGGTTGCCGTTCCCGAGGGATTGCCTATGAGTGTGACACTCAGCCTGGCACTGAATATGCGCCGTATGCTTGCCACTAACAATTTGGTGCGTAAGATGCACGCTTGCGAAACAATGGGGGCGATTACCGTGATTTGTACAGACAAGACCGGTACGTTGACACAAAATCTGATGCAGGTGCACGAGCCCAATTTCTATGGTTTGAAAGATGGTGGGAAACTGGCAGATGACGATATCAGCAGACTGATTGCGGAAGGGATTAGTGCTAACTCCACTGCTTTTCTTGAAGAAACGGGAGAGGGTGAGAAGCCGAAAGGAGTAGGTAATCCTACGGAAGTTGCCTTGTTGCTGTGGCTGAATAGCCAGAAACGTAACTATCTTGAACTCAGAGAAGGAGCACGGGTGCTCGACCAATTGACGTTCTCGACTGAACGTAAGTTTATGGCTACTTTGGTGAAGTCGCCGTTGATAGGCAAAAAGGTATTATATATAAAAGGTGCGCCCGAAATCGTGCTTGGCAAATGTAAGGAGGTGATTCTCAATGGCCGTCGTGTGGATAGTGTGGAATATCGTTCGACTGTCGAAGCACAATTACTGGGTTATCAGAATATGGCTATGCGTACACTTGGTTTTGCATTCCGTTTGGTGGAAGATAACGAACCGGATGACTGTGTGGCACTTGTTTCAGAAAATAACCTTAATTTCCTTGGAGTCGTTGCTATTTCCGATCCTATACGTCCCGATGTGCCTGCGGCAGTAGCTAAATGCCAGTCGGCAGGTATCGGTATCAAGATTGTGACCGGGGATACTCCGGGCACCGCAACTGAGATTGCGCGTCAGATCGGGCTGTGGAAACCGGAAGATACGGAACGCAATCGCATTACCGGAGTTGCTTTTGCCGAATTGAGTGATGAAGAAGCATTGGATAGAGTGATGGACTTGAAAATTATGTCGCGTGCCCGTCCTACCGACAAACAGCGTCTGGTACAATTGCTGCAGCAGAAAGGAGCCGTTGTGGCTGTGACCGGAGACGGAACGAACGATGCGCCGGCGCTCAATCATGCACAGGTAGGGCTTTCGATGGGTACCGGAACTTCAGTTGCCAAAGAGGCCAGTGACATCACTTTGCTGGACGACTCTTTCAACAGTATCGGGACTGCTGTGATGTGGGGGCGGTCACTTTATAAGAATATCCAGCGTTTCATCGTATTTCAGCTGACCATTAACTTTGTGGCACTTCTCATCGTATTGCTCGGTTCTATTGTGGGAACAGAACTACCGTTGACTGTGACCCAAATGTTATGGGTAAATCTCATCATGGATACATTTGCCGCTTTAGCTTTGGCTTCTATTCCGCCAAGTGAGAGTGTTATGAACGATAAACCGCGTCGCAGTACTGATTTTATTATTAGTAAAGCGATGCAACATAATATATTCGGTGTCGGTACACTCTTTCTGGTAGTACTGATGGCGATGATATACTACTTTACAAATGCCGACGGTGGAATGACGGTACAGCGGTTGACCATTTTTTTCACCTTCTTTGTAATGCTTCAGTTTTGGAATCTGTTCAACGCCCGTGTGTTTGGCACTACCGATTCAGCATTCAAGGGTCTTACGAAGTCGTACGGAATGGAATTGATTGTACTGGCCATCCTGGGTGGGCAGTTTCTTATAGTGCAGTTCGGTGGAGCTGTATTCCGTACAGAACCGCTCGACTGGCAAACATGGCTTATCATCATCGGTTCTTCTTCTCTCGTCTTGTGGATTGGAGAATTGATTCGCTTGGTCAAACGTTTAACTCAGAAATGAAAATGAAAGCTATTTATCACAGTGGACGCAAAGAAAGTGTCTTTTATGAACAGGATATAAAAACTCCGTTTCCTTTGCGTGCTCTGTCGTGTATAAGCTTTCAAAAACAGAATAGAGATGAAAAGAAAAGGAATTAAAAACCTTATTTTTGATTTTGGTGGTGTATTGATTAATCTCGACCGTCAGCGTTGTATAGAAAACTTCCGGAAGTTGGGATTAGAGAAGGTGGACGAATTGTTAGGCATGTATTCTCAGCAGGGAATCTTTATGCAACATGAGAAAGGGTTGATCTCGTCAGCCCAGTTTCGTGATAGTATCCGCGGGCAGATAACTCAGGAGGTGACGGATGAGCAAATTGATGCTGCTTGGAATAGTTTCTTGGTGGATATTCCACGTTTTAAGCTTGATATGTTATTGAAACTCCGCGAGAAATATGTGGTCTATCTGCTGAGCAATACCAACGAGATACATTGGAAGTGGGCATGTGAGCATGCGTTTCCGTATCGGGGTTTCCGTGTAGAAGACTATTTTGAAAAGATGTACCTCTCGTATGAAATGAAAATGGTAAAGCCCGCTGAAGAGATTTTCCGGGGAGTGCTTGATGATGCAAACCTCGATCCGCGCGAAACTTTTTTCATAGATGACTCCGAAGCCAACTGCCAGGGCGCCCAGGCATTGGGCATCTCTACCTATACAGTGAAACCCGGTGAAGACTGGAGGCCGCTTTTTGCCGAGAATTAAAATAAATAGGAGAAACAGCATGCAGATAATCCGTAATATACCGGGAGTTCTACCCGAACCATGTGTTGCCACCATCGGTTTCTTCGATGGAGTACATATGGGGCATCGCTTTCTGATAGAACAAGTCAGAGAGTTGGCTGCGGCTCGTGGATTGCGTTCTGCACTGATTACTTTTCCCATTCATCCTCGTAAGGTGATGAATGCAGACTATCGTCCGGAGTTATTGACCACTTCGGAAGAGAAACTGGCGCTGCTTGAAGAAACGGGCGTGGATTATTGCTTTATGCTTGATTTTACACGTGAAGTATCACATCTGACTGCCCATGAATTTATGTCCGATATCCTGAGAGACCGTTATCGGGTGCAGACACTTGTCATCGGATATGACCACCGCTTCGGACACAATCGTAGTGAAGGCTTTGAGGATTATTGCCGTTATGGCTCTGAAATGGGAATAGAGGTGATTCGTGCTCGTGCCTGTGTGTGTGATGATCTCCATATAAGCTCTTCTGTCATTCGTAAGATGTTGCATCAGGGCGAAGTAGATCGGGCTGCACGTTGTCTGGTAAACGCCTCGTTGGAGTTATATCCCAGTGACAGTGCAAGCTCCAGTATATTTGCGCTGCCCGCCTGAAGCT
>ENA-ORCM01000586-ORCM01000586.1-human-gut-metagenome-genome-assembly--contig:-NODE-586-length-34814-cov-12.243256_pt1 | contig 34814 bp, 30 predicted proteins | sample MGYA00242906_ERZ507928 | MGnify/ENA primary metagenome ERZ507928 (study PRJEB26167, sample SAMN06115497) | human gut metagenome | host: Homo sapiens | place: China:Shanxi | collected 2015-05-07...
CCTGCTGCCAAACGGCTTCAAAGATCTGCTCCTTTGTAAACAGCTGCCCCGGATGCTGTGCCATAAAGCTTAAAACGCCATATTCATAACGGCTCATGCACACTTCCTGTCCATTTTTGAAAACACGACGTTGTTCCAAATTGATCTCAAGGCCGGGGTAGCTTAATGTGCCTGCTGGCTCCTGTTCCCTTTCATCCCATTCAAACAGTTTTTGCTCTTGCGGGGGACAATGATCTTTTGTAATACGAACGATTACTTCAATTCTTTCCATATTAGGGATACTCCAAGGAAATTCAGTGATTGTTTTGCACGTTTTCCCACAAATCACCGCAGCTCTGCCAGATGGGTTCTGTATGGTGGTGCTCCGCAATGGTTTTGCCTGAAGAAGCGGAGAGGTTTTATCCTGCCAGCTTGCGGTAGGCGTTCAGCACCTGATAGGCCGGGATGCTGCTGCCCGGGGCAAATTTGCCGTTCAGGCGGCGCTTCATCAGCCCCTGCTCCACGCACCACTGGGCCGCCTTGGCGGTATCCGGGTCTGCCATGTCTGCAAAGGCCGGAGCTGCCGCCCGTGGAGCCGCCGCCGGAGGGAGGTGTTACCGGGGGCACAATACCGGCATTGGGATCAGAGGTCTGGCTTACCTTCAGGGTAAATGTTTTGTAGGTGTTTCCCTTGATGCGGTATCCGAAGCTGCAAAGGCGCTGAAGGGCAGGAAGGTGAATACCATGGCCAGCGTCAAAAGGGCGCTGACAAGGCGCGTTCGTCTTGTGAATCGTTATTTCTTGGGATGCGACTTTCTGTTATGGGGTGTATTGTTGCAGGGCGTTTTCCTGGGCGGCGGCGGTGAGGGCATCCAGAGCGCTCATCACCGCCCGGTAGTTTGGGGGAAACTTGTTTTCCCCGTGGGCTTCGATGCGGGTGCCATCGGCAAGAGTGGCTTCCAGCCGGAAGCTGCTGCCGTCCAGCACGTTGGGGTCGTGGCCGGAGAAGCCCGCCCAGCCGCCCACGCCGTACTCCTCCAGAATGGCCCTGGCCTGCTCCAGAAGCTCCGGCCCGGCCTGCTCCTGATACACTTCTTCGTGGTACAGCTCCAGCTCCACCCGGGTGCCCTCGGGGGTGCGGGTGAGGCAGGTGCGGGAGATGGGCTGGATGTAGCTGCCCCGCTCCCAGAACTCCAGCGTTTCCAGCTCGGCCAGCGCCGGGGCGGAAGCCGCAGGCTCCGGGGGCGTTGGGGCGGGGCGGCGGCTCAGCAGCGCCGTCCCCACCGCCAGCCCCAGCAGCACCAGCGAGAAGGTGCGCATGGTTCGTTCCCTCCTTTCTGTGCCCATGGGTCAGCCTCCTTCCCTTGCCGTGGGGGGCAGAATGGTCATTCTGCCGTCCACCGCCGCGTCCAGCATCTCGTGCTCCCGGAAATATTCCATCAGGATATCCTGGCAGGAGGTAGCCACGCTGCGGGGCTTCTGGAGCTTGCAGAGGGTATCATAGGAGATGTTGAAAAAGCTCTCGATGTTTTTGAAGTGGTAGTTCTGCAGGCCCACGGTGAACAGGGCATCGTCGCCGATCTCCTTGCCCACCTCCTTGCCGCAGTAGGTAAAGTAATCAAAGTCGCCCTTGGCGCGGTCGTAGCGCAGCCGCAGGGTGGAGGGCAGCTGGTAGAACTCGGTGTGGCCGGTGTAGGCCTCCTCCCGCAGCATATAGTGGAGCATTTCCCGCAGCTGCCGCCCCGTCACCTTGAACATATACACCCCGTCGTCGTAGGGGAAGCCCTCGATGAGGTCGCCGTAGGTGACAATGGGCCCCAGCTTTTCGGCCCGGATGCTGCCGGAGCCGATGAGCATCACGTCGATGCCAAGGCTGCGGGTGAAGATATCCGCAAACAGGTTGCCCAGCTCGGTCTCCTGGGTGCGCTCCGGGTGGGTCAGCTCCCGGCGGAAGCGCCCTACGATGTGGCTGTACTTTTCGTCCACCTGACTGGTGAAGCGGTGCAGCACCTGCTCCATGGCGGGGTTGCGGGGGCAGGTCTCGGTGCAGATGGGCACGGTGCGCCATGTGTAGGAATCGATGCAGTTGTTGTCCGTGTCCACGATGATGTCAAAGCGCCCGATCTGGTCGGTGCCGGTGCCCGCCTGCGCAATGACCACGCCGTTTTCCTCCACCGCGTGCTCCGGCAGGGTGTGGCTGTGCCCGCCGATGATCAGATCCACCCCCCACGCCGGGTCCAGCTGGCGCGCCAGATGGCGGTCCTCCTCAAAGCCGATATGGGTCAGCAGCACGGTAAAATCAATATCGATGCTGTTGTGGGCGTTGCAGATCTTGCCCACCTCGGCGGCTGCTGCGGCGGTGTCCACAAAGGACCCCACCAGCGATTCGGACTTGGTCTGGTTGATCACGTCCTGCGTGATGATACCGATGAACAGGATGTTCATGCCGTCCACCCGCAGGATCTTGTAGGGGGTAAACAGCCGGGTGGGGGTGTTTTTGATGTAGAGGTTGGCGTTGATGATGGGAAAGCGCGCGCATTTTTCGATGAACAGCAGGTGGGCGATGCCGTAATCCACCTCGTGGTTGCCTATGGTGACGACGTCCGGGGCAAGGGCGTTCATGATTTCGATGGTGGAAAGCCCCTTGTATTCGGAATCAATGACCGAGCCCCGGAACATATCACCTGCAATGACGTAGATGGTGTTGGGCTGTTCTGCCCGCACCTTTTCGATGTAGCCGGACAGCATGGACACGCCGCCCACCAGCTTTTCGTCCACCTGCTCTGCCAGAAAGTCTCCGTGCAGATCATTGGAGTGGAGGATGGTGATCGTTTTGGTGTGTTTCATGGTGCATTCCTCCCGGTGTTAGTGTGCGCGCCGGTCAGCCCATGGCCTCCTGCCGTGCAAAGTAGACCGTGTTGACAAGACTCAGATAGCTCTCCTGACCGTCCAGATAGAACTTCAGGGCAAGGGTGTCCTCGTCCTCCAGCGTGACGGCGTAGCGGGAGCCGTCCTCCCCGGTAAAGGTAGCGTACCACTCCTGATTGGAGCGGAAGGGTACCTCCGGGGTGCCCTCCTGATAGAACAGGTCGGCTTCCTCCACGTTCAGCTCCGGGTAGGGGGTGATGTAGCTGGCGGTGAAGGGCAGCTGGCTGCCCTCGGTGTCGGCATCGGTGGGCAAAAAGCACATCCGGTCGGCATCTGCGGGGTCGGTGTCAAAATAGCCCTCGTCGGTGTCGCGGCCGGTCTCCAGCCAGTTGCCTTCCAGCGACCATGGGCTGGTGTCGGTCTCCCAGTCGTCCCCTTCCGGGTAGATGGTAAAATCGCACACGCCCTCGGCTTCCACCACATGGCCGTTCTCGCCGGAAAGGAAGGGGCTGAATACCAGCTCTTCGCCGGTGCTGGGGTACAGTTCCACCTCGGTGTTGGGGGCGATATCGCTGATGTTGCACAGCAGCAGGATGGGCTGACCGTCCTCACTGTAATAAAGCTGTTTGCCGCGCTGGAGCGGGTTTTCGGCATCGTCTGTCAGGCTCGTCTCGTAGACGAACAGGGTGGCATCCGGGTCCTGCGGGAAGATGCAGTACAGGTCGCACCCGCCATCCGGTGCCACGACCCAGTGATCCTGCGGGATGTCATAGACGAAGCTCCACAGCTGGCGTAAGTCCAGCTGGCTGTCCAGCACCTTCTGCACATCGGTGGTCACCTCATAGGAGCCGCCCAGATACAGCACACAGGCGCGGTATTCGTCCTCCCCTGCCAGAAGGCGCATGTAGGTCACGTCCTCCGGCTCGGTGTACTCCTGTTTGGCGGAGGACGATGCGATCATGTTGTCTCCGTCCAGCATTTTTTCGGGCTTGGAGCTGGACGCGCTGCTGCCTTTGGACGACCCGCCGCAGCCTGCAAGGCCGATGGTCAGCGCCAGCAGGGCTGCCAAAAGTTTGATCTTTTTCATAGGTTCTCCTTTCTCATGCCCTGCCGGGGCGCACCTCAGGGGGCAGCGCCGGGCGTTGGGTGTTGGGAAAAATCGTCTACGCCCTCCACCGGCACAGGGCGGCTGGTCTCGGCGGAAAGCTGCGGGTTCCAGTCCAGCGGGCGTCCGGTGCTGCAATAGACCGTTACCATGGTGTCGGTGTCCTCCCTGCTGCCGTTGCACAGCAGCAGAATGGGCTGGCCACCCTGCCTGCCGTAAAGTTCCTTACCCGTCTCGTTCGGGTACTGAGGATTCTGCTTTTCATAGACAAAAAGCGTATCCTCCTTGCGCACGGCAAAGATGCAATACAGCTCCCGCCCGCCGCCCGGCGCTGCGACCCAGCGGTCTGCCGGGATGTCCGCAACAAACTGCCACGGCTGTTCCGGTAAGCTGTCCAGCACGGCGTGCACATCGGTGGTGCGCTCCGGGACGCTGCCCAGATAGAGCACCACGGCAAGGCTGCCGTTCTGCTCTGCCTGCTGCCGCAGCTGCGCCACGGTCACAGCATCCTGCCGGGGGACGCTGTCCGGGGCGGACGCGCCGGAGCGGATGGGGTCGCCGTCCACCGGCCCGCAGCCCGCAAGGCTCAGGGTCAACGCCAGCACGGCGGCAAACAGCTTCATGGTCACGCCCTTCATCTTATGCCCACGGGTCGGCAGACGCCGGGATGCGGATGCCGGTCATCAGGTATTGCTCCCACAAGAACCACTGCCCGTCGCCCTTGCGGCGCAGCTTGATGGGGCGGGGGCTGTCGGCGCCGCCGCAGGGGATGAACAGCTTGCAGTAGCCCTCCTCGGTGTTGGAGGTGTGGTTGCTGCCCACCAGCAGGGTGAAGGGCTGGCGGGGGGTATAGCCGTTTTCCGGCGACGCACCCACAAAGTAGGAGAACGGGATATAGCTCTTGCCGTCCCGGAAGCGGTCGTTCAGGAAGGAAATCTCCTGCCCGTTCATGGGGCGGGGGCCGCGCAGCCAGTTGAGCATCTCCAGCCCGATGTTTTTATCGGCACCGTAGGCGCACAGTGCGCAGACGGTGAGGGCTGCGGTCTTAAAGGGGGTGTCCAGACTGGCCTCCGGCAGTGCCTGCATCTGGGCAAGGCTTTCCGGCAGAGCCTGAAAGGTAAAGGTGACGGTCTGGTTGCCGGAAACATTTGCGGCGGCCTGCTTCATCTTATCAAAAAGTCCCATGAAAATACTCCTTTCTGTTTCAGCTGTAAAGGGTTCAGCTCCGGTTCGGGTCATGGCGGGGCACAGTCCGCCTGCGGACGATCTTCTGGTTCAGATCCAGACTGAGGTTTACAAAATAACCGTTTTCAAAATACCATGCAAGGTCCTTTGTGTCCATGCCAACGCTGTTGCATAGCCACCGCAGGGGCACCTCCGGCCCGGAGTAGCTCTCCACCCTGCGGGCGATGGTTCTTGCATGGTAGCGGCGTTTTTCGTTGCGTGCGAACAGAACAAGGGGCACTGCGCCCACCACGATCCAGAACACATACCCGACAACGTGGGAGGTGTCCTTGACCTGCAGGTCCAGGCAGAGGGTATACAGCCCGCCGACAGAGCAGAACACGCAGAAGGCAAGCCCCGCGTTCCGCAGCCATTTGAGGACACGGGGAATCTCGCCGCTGGCTTTTTCCGAGAGATAAGGGTTCATAAACATACTCCTTTCAGAACGAGCCGCCTCCACCGCCGTGGGTGGTGCCGCTGGAAGAGGTGTGGGTGGAGCTGCCGCCGGAGCTGTCGGAGTCCTTTTCCTCTACATGCTTCGTGCGTTGCACATTCCGGTACAGGAACAGCTCCCGGCTGTTGGTCAGATTCATGCTGCCCTCCCGCACATAGCTGGCGGCGTTCTCCTGGAACGCCACGCTGCGCAGCTGGCTTTTCATTACGCTGACGACGACCCATGCCAGCACAAGGCCGATGCCCAGCGCAAGGAACAGGTACATGAGAGACAGCGGCTCCCGGGGCAGGTTATTCACATCGTAGGGGTGGCCCGCCCGGGCAGCATCGATGTAAGTATCCGACCATTGGACAAAGGTGCGGAAGGCACCGGCGTAGTCTCCATCGGCCATGAAGGGGGTCATCTGCTCGCCAAGGTACTGGATGCCAGCATCCGTAAAGGCGGTGATGCCGTAACCGCAGGTGGAGATGTGCCATTTGCGGTCGCCTACGCTCACCAGCAGCAGCACGCCGTCCATATCGGGGCCGTAGCCGTACTGGCAGTAGTCATATAGATCATCGGCAAACTGCTCCATGCTGTCGGCACCAACGCTTTCCATCGACTCGATGGTGGCAATGGTCACATCGAAGCTCTGGCGCAGGCTCAGCTCTTCCAGTGCGTCCTCCAGCTCGTTGTCCTCGTCCTCGGTCAGCACCTCAGCGTCGTCGAATATGCGGTAGTACAGGTCGGCAAAGCCGCCCTCTACCGCAAAGGCCGGAACAGCCAGCGCCGCCGCAAGAATCAGTGCTGCCAGCGCCGCAAAGAGGGAGTGCAGTCGGTTGGAAGTCTTTTTCATCGTTCGTCCCTCCTTTACAAGATCCGTGCCAGCCACAGCAGCCACATCACGCCGTAGGACGCGGCGGAAAGGGCAGCCGTAAGGCCCAGCATCCACTTGCGGGCAGCGCCCTTGTCCACGGGCAGGTCACCCACGAATTTGCCGCTCTGACCATTCATGGCAAACAGGTAGTTTTCGCCCCGCCAGCTGGTGCTCAGCAGCCAGACCGGGAACAGGGCGTACTTTGCCTTGCCGCCGTGCAGCTGGATGCTGCTGTTTTCCACCTTGACCGAATCGTAGCCGGTAACGGTCTGCTGGAACGTTTCCTCAGTGGAGCGGCGGATGCGCTTGTTGGCCCGCTCGATGCTGTCCTCGGCGTTCACATCGTATTTGTCCGCCACATAGCCGGCCAGATAGGCGGTCTGGAAGGGGATGGCATCCTGCATGGCAAAAGGCTCGATGGACTCCATCAGGTCGTCCTCGATCTTGGACGAGCCGTCCACCGGCACTGCGTCAAATCCCAGCGTACCATCCCGCCGGACGGAGTAGTAATTGGTCTCGGTATAGTCGTATTTGCTGTCCGACCAGCAGCGGGTCCGGGTGGCGGTAAAGCGCAGCTGGGCGTCGGCATCGCTGTCGAAGAGCCAGAAGGGCACATACACACCCTTGATCTCGTCGATGTGGTTCTGGCTGCGGAACACCCGGGGCAGCAGGGTCTTGCCCTTGAGATGTTCCTGCAGCTTTGCCTTGGCGGCCTTTTTGTCCAGCTTGAAGGGGATGATGAGGTCGGGCCGCAGCGCCCCGGCAAACTGCCCGGTAAGGACGATGGGGTTGCCGCAGAAGGGGCAGGCGGACGCCGCCATGGTGTCATCGCCCACGATCTCGCCGCCGCAGCTCTTGCAGCTGTAAGTATGCAGACCGGCGGTCTCTCCTTCTGCCCAGCTGTTGCCGGGGGTCGCCCACTCCATCTCGCTGGGCTTTTCGTCCTTCAGTTCCTCATCATAGCCCTTGAGGGTATCTACCTCAAACTCGGTGTCACAGTAAGGGCATTTCATCTTCTGGGTGGCGCTGTCAAATTGGATGGCGCCATCGCAGCAGGGGCACTTGTATTCCAGCATTCCTGCCATAGCGTTTCCTCCTGTTGTTCCAAAGGGGGCCGAGGGCTTTTCCCCGGCCCCGCTGTTTTTGCGTCAGTCTTCCCGCCGAAGCGGTCGGCTCAGAAGTCCGTGGTGATGCGGAACACCACCGGTTCGTCCGGCTCGCTGGCTTTGCCGTGGTGGCCCACTGCAAGGAAAGCGTTTTCTTCCAGCGGCAGGAAAACATCAAAGGTGCAGAAGTCGCCGCACAGCTGGCACAGGGTCTCGTGCTCGCCCACGGGGAGAGACTTTTCCAAAAAGGTGCCGTCCGGCCCGTACAGCTCCCACACATAGCCCGTGTCCAGCAGATAGCCGTTGGGGCGCTTCATCATCACGGCGTCAAAGCTGCCCACCGGCTGCGTGCTGCGGGCCAGCTCATTGCCGTCCAGATCAAAGGCGGCAAGGTAGTAATCGCCGCTGGAGTCCAGCTCGCCCACCGTCAGCAGCTCGTCCTGACTGAGGTTCAGGGAGGGCATGCTGCAGAAGGGGCCGATCTCGTTATCGCCCTCCAGCGTCAGCTCGGTGTACTCGCCGTCCTGCACCAGCACCGGCGCGGAGTCGGTCCAGTAGATCACGGTCAGGTCCCGGTCCTTGGAGGAATAGCAGCTGCCCATGTAGTCCAGCGCATCGCCGGGTTCCTCCGGGTCACTGCTGTCCAGATCGTAGCAGTAGACATCAAAGGTGTCCATGGCGTACAGGACGCCATTGCGATTGATGCTGAGGGCGTTGCTGCTGTCAATGTTGTACTCTGCCACCGGGGTCAGCCGGTCATCCCTGATGGCATATTCGAAGGTTTTAGCAGACTGCTCTTCGTCGTCCTCGTTGTAGAAACTGAAGAAGTAATTGCCCTGGTAGCTGTCCGCATGAACCAAGTGATGGGCACCGCCTACCTCGCGGCGGACGTCAAAGGGAATGTACTCGGCCTTGAAGGTGTAGTCCCCGATGGTCAGCTCGCCGGGATGGAGCTGGGCCACCATCGCGCCCGCAGGGGCGCTCTTTTCCTCGGCTGCCTCCGGCGGTGCGGATGCCGCCGGGGCACTGCTACCGGAAGTCGGGGCACTGGAAGCGCTGGATGTGCTGGATGTGCCGGAGCCGCCGCAGGCAGTCAGCCCAAGGGCGGCGGTGGCAAGGCCCATGGCCTTGAGGAAATCTCTGCGCTGGATCTTTTTCATAGTCGCTCCTCCTTTTTCAGTCACTGCACCTTTGCAAAAGCTTCATCGGCCCGGCGGCTGTACACCGCCATGCCGCCGGTCTGGGCATCGTTTGCCAGATTGATGTTCTCCACAAAGCGGGCCTTCTCCTCCTCGGAGAGCTGCCCGCCCTTCATGGCGGCGGATGCCACGGCACCCATGGCACTGATCATGCCCACCTGGCCCTTCAGCTCCCGCTCTTCTGCCTTGGACATCCGGCGGCCAAACAGGCTCGTCTCGTTGTCGTGGACCCCGAAGATGTGGTCCAGATGCTGCCGTGCGATGTGAGCATAGCCGATCTCCCGCCGGTCCCGCTTGCTGAAGCAGATGACCAGCTCCTGCTTGATGTAGGGGTGGGGATGCATGCCCCGCTGGGTCTGGGCCTCGGTGATGCTGCGGGGCTGCACCAGCTTCAGCTTCAGGCCGCCGCCGTTGAGGGTGGGTTTCTGGCCCGGCTCCTTGGCGGGGGTCTCGTCCAGATACTCCTCATAGCTGGCGATCTGGTCGTAGCGGATCAGCTCCGGCATCTTGCCCCGTCCGCCGGTGCGGTCGTCGATGTACAGCATGCCCAGCTCATCGCAGAACACCAGCCCCATTTGCGATGGGGTGGAGGGGTATGCGTTGACCCGGAACTGGGTCTTGTCGAACACCTCGTCGAACACCCGCTTCATCCGGGCCATGTACGCCATGTGCTTCTTGGCTTCGTCCAGCGTCAGCTCGCTGAGCCGGATATACTTGGAGCACTGGTCGCCGCAGTCATCGCAGAGGAACTGTCCGTCCCGGAGCTTGGAGCGGTGCAGGGTGCCGCACTCCTTACCGCAGACGGCACAGTTCTGTTTTGCGAACAGGTTGGAAAAGAATCCCATCATGGTATGCTCCTTTCATTGCTCTGTATTGTCAGGTTCGGTCGCTGTCGTCAAAGGGGTCGCCGCACTCCGGGCAGAACTTGGGCGGGTGGGCAGGGTCTTCCGGCTCCCAGCCGCATTTGTCGCACTTATACTTGGGCGTACCGGCGGGCTTGGGCTGGCCGCACTCGGAGCAGAAGCGGCCCTTGTTCACCGCGCCGCAGCTGCAAGTCCAGCCCTCTGCTGCCGCCGGGCGGGGTTTGCCGCACTCCGGGCAGAACTTGCCCGTAACGGTAGCACCACAGCTGCAGGTCCAGCTGTCCGCAGCGGGCTTCGGTTCCGGCTTTTTGCTGCCGCATTCCGGGCAGAATTTGCCGGTAACGGTAGCGCCGCAACTGCACTGCCAGCTTCCGGCAGGCGCTGCCGCAGGCTGAGGACGGCTGACCTGCTGGGGGGCATCCACGCTGTCCGGGCGGGCCTGCTGGCCCATGGCGAACAGGTTCTGGGCGCTCATGCCGCCCATGCCGCCTGCACCGGCCGCCATACCCATGCCCATAAAGCCGGTCATGGCACCGGCGGTGTTGCCGGCGGCGGTCTTCATGGCATCGATCTGACCGCCCACCAGACGGGCAGCGGCGGTGGTGGGGTCGGTGGTCATGGCGTTTTCTTCCCACTCGGTGATCTTTTTCTGCTGCTCCTCCGGGATGGACAGGGAGTTGATGTTGAAGGAGAACACTTCAATGCCGCGCTTTTTGCGCCAGACATTCGACAGCTGCTCGTTGAGCGCCTCGGAGATCTCCAGCGTGTGGGCGGGGATCTCGTAATACTGCACCTTGTTTGCCGAAAGGGTGGCAAGGGCAGGCTGCAGGGCGTTCATCAGCTCGCTCTTCAGCCGGGGTGCGATCTCGGATGCGTCATACTGGGTGGAGACGTTGCTGCACACGTTGGTGTAGAACAGCAGCGGGTCGCAGATGCGGCAGGTGAAACTGCCGTTGCACCGCAGGTTCACCGAGAGCTTGTAGCCCCGCTCCTCGCTGACCACCACCCGGAAGGGGATGGGAGTGGCGGTGCCGTACAGGATCTCGCCCAGCTCCTTGGTGTTGATGTAGTACACGCGCTGATCCTTGCCGGTGTCGCCGCCGTAAGTAAAGCGCTTGGCCACGGTCAGGAATGTTTCCGCCAGACTGTCGCCGAAGTTGCCGGTAAAAACGCTTGGCTCGGTAGAAGCATCGAAGGTGAACTCGCCCGGCTCAGCGCACACCTCCACCACGCGGCCCTGCTCTACGATGAGCATACATTGTCCGTCTGCCACGGCGATGCCGCTGCCGTTGGTGATGATGTTGTCCTCGCCGTTGTTGGAGCTGCGGCGGGAGGTGCGCTTCTGGCCCTTGACCATCAGCACATCCTTGTCCAGAGAATCGCAGTAGAAAAATTCCTTCCACTGGTCTGCAAGGGTTCCGCCCAGTGCGCCCATACCTGCTTTGATAAGACCCATAGTAATTTCCTCCTGTTATTTGTTTGTTGTAAGCGACAACGCTTTGTCATCGCATTGCGTTCGGTTTCGATCACGGTACAAGGGTTAGATTCGGGGAGTCGTTTTTCCAGTAAATGGGACGCGTATCCCGGTCAAACAGCACTTCTCCGGCGCGGTATTTCAGGCTGCAGCCGCTGGGGCTGCCGTCATCATTCAGCAGAATGGCCCCGAACTCGCAGGGCTTGCCGTTCTGATCGGTCAATGTAAAATACAGCTCAGTGCCGTCCTCGATGCGGCCCTGCGTTCCCTCTGCGGTGCCGGTCAGAATGCCGCTCCACCCGACCCATTCCACGCTCATGCAGCAGCTGCCGTCCGGCAGGAAGGTCATCCAGCGGATGCCCTTTGCGGACTCGTCTCCGGCGCGGTAAGTGCCCCACAGCTTGCGGGGGATGGCGATGTAGCCGATATCGTCCCACGCCTCGGTGCGCTGAAAAACGTACCAGACCTCACTGCCCTTTTTGGGGCCGGTGGACTGCATCAGCAAAGAGCCGTCCTCCATCATGGAGATGGTCCAGTTGTTTCTGCCGTCCTCGCTGAGACATTTCAGGTTCCAGCCCTGACTTTTTTCCCCGTCCCAGCCGGTCACAGCGCCGGCATTCAGCTCTCCGGTGCGGGTCTCGGCAGCGGACTGGATCTGCGGGCTGACGTATGTTTCCCGGATGAAGGAGACGGTCACCGTGCCGGTGATCTCGGCCTTTTCCAGCCGCAGGGTAAAGCTTTCGTTGCGGTCGGCGGGGGCACAGCTTTCACCCTGCGTCACCGCCGTGACTGCCATCCACTCGGCCAGCACCTGCCACTCCCAGTCCGGTGGCAGCGGCTGTGCATCCAGTGGGATGACCGGGACATCGTTCACATACTGTTCCCGGACTGCGCTGAACCTGTGGACCACGAAGGAAATGTTTCCCTTACCGTCCAGCGAAAAAGGCAGCTCGTCCAGCGAAGTCCACCATGCGGTGTTTCCCTCTTTCAGGCTGCCGGTGGGCAGCATTCCTCTCTCGATGGCGGCTTGACGGTCCAGCTCATCCCGGCGCTTCACGTCGCGGTAAAGCGCCTCTTCCAGCGCAGCGGGGTCTGCCCCCATGCGCTGCAGCATCTGGGTGACGGTCAGCTGGTTTCCACTTTCAAAGTCGAAGCACCAGCCCTGATGGAAGGGGGCATCGGTACCGCCGTAATAACTGCTGACCACAAGGCTGACACAATCGTCATACCAGCTTGCTTCCCAGTTCATTTCAATGCTGAAATCCCACACGGCCGGGTCGGCCGCCGCCGGGCTGTCCGCATAGTCCAGCACATCGTATTCGTAGTACCGGGCGATCTCGGCGTTGATGCGGGCGGCGTCGGCGCTGTCGCACTCCAGCTGGGGCAGATGGATGTTCAGTCGGACAGTGCCGCCGTTCTCTGCCTGCACCACCTTTTCAAGGGTGTACTGCTCGGTGATCGCCGCGGTGGCGTGCATGGAATCCGGCGGGGTCGATTTCAGTTCCCGGCTGCCAGCCGGGCGGACAGAGGCTGCGGTCTTTGCTCCGCAGCCTGCCAGCAGCGCCGCGGCCAGCAAAGCGGCCGGTATCCAGCGGAACGCGTTGTGTTTCATGGTGGTTCTCCTGTATTCTCGGTGGTCGTACCGGGGTCAGTCGGCTGTCAGCGGCACCCGCTGGGGCCATGTATCCGGGCAGCGGATCATTTGCAGCTGTGTCGCGCCCTCTTCAAAGGGGTTGGGGCCGTCGATCATGGTAAGGGACAGGGTGTTGGTGTGCAGGTCGTACTTCATCGCCGCCACAAAGGTGATGCCGGGTATCCCATCCGGGGTCTCGTTGGTAAAAATGCCCAGTACCATGCCCTCCGGTACCACGCCCAGATAGTCGGCGTAGCCCTGATAGAAAACGTTGTTGTCCTGCACGCCCATCTGGACGGAACCGCTGCTTTCCACGTCCATCCAGTCGAACTGGTTGTCAGACATGTCGTTGAAGGCACCGACAGCCTCCGAGGGGATCTCCTGCGCGTTCCACTCTGCCGTCAGGGGAGCCAGCTCCAGCACAGAGCCATCCTCCTGATGCAGAATTACCTCTTTGCCGCTGCGTTCCAGCGCCACGCCCTGATTTGCAATATAGATAGGGTCCTGACAGACCAGAGCGCTGCCGAACATGAGGCAGTGCAGCACATCCACGTACTCCACCACGCCGTCCCTGGTCAGCAGATAGACCACCGGGTGGAAGGACGCGCCCAGTTCTCCGATGCACACGTCGATATACTCATTATAGATGCCAAGAATGGGGTAGGTATGATCCTGTTCCAGCCGGATGCCGTAATCCGCGTCCCATGCGGCGGTCTCCGGCGTGCGGCGGAGGGTGATGGTGCCCTGTGTTCCTTCCAGCTGCACCGAAGCGCTGCTGTAGGTATCGGTCAGCACCGTCTGCGGCTGCGGGTCAGCAGCCTGCAGCGGGATCTCCACATCCAGCTGCCGCCAGCCGCTGCCGGCGGTGGAGCTGCACCCGCCCCGGAGCACCAGCCGGTCCTGCTCCGGCAGCAGCAGGCACAGGTCCTCCAGCTGGTTGTTTTCCAGCGTGTTCATCCGCATGCTTGCCAGATTGCCGCCGCTGCGCAGGCCCTCGTAGTAGCCGCCCTGCGCCATGTGCCGGTCAAAGGTCTGCATGGCCTCGCGCAGCATCTGCTGCTGCACGGCATCCGGGTCCAGCCCCATGCGCTGCAGCATTTCGGTCACGGAGACCTGCTTGCCGGTGGCAAAATCGAAGCACCAGCCCCGGGAATACCCCGGGTCGGAGCCGCCGTCGTAGCGGAACACCACAAGGCTCACGCAGTCGCCGTACCAGTAGGCGTCCCAGTTGATGTAGGTCTCCGGGCACCACTCGTCCTGCTGCGGCTCGATCTCCGGGCTGTCCTCATACTGCCGGAAGTCTGCCGCATACATGGCGGCAAGCTCATCGTTGAGATAGGCGGCGTCCGGGCCGTCGCACACAAGCTGTGGCACATGGATGGTCAGCTTCTGGGTGATGCCGTACTCGTCCCGGACGGTCTTTTCCAGCGTGAACTGCTCGGTGATGCGGTCTTTTTGTGCCGTCTGCACCGCCGTGTCTGCGGCGCTTTGGGAAGCTGCGCCGGAGCCTGCGGGGGCAGCGGGAGCCGCCGCGCCGCCGCAGCCGGTCAACCAGAGAGCCGCCGCCAGCACCGCAGCGGCAAGGCGTTTGTGTTTCATGGTCGTTCTCCTGTGTTCTCAGCCGTAGCTGCGGGTCATCTGCAGCTGGGTCTCGCCCTCGGCAAAGGGGTTTTGCCCGGCGATCATGGTCATGGTCAGGTTCTCGTTGTACAGGTCGTTCTTGAACGCCGCCACAAATTCGAGCTCCTCATCGGCAGCGATGCCCAGCACCACGCCCTCGGGCACCACGCCCAGATACGCGACATCGCCCTGATCCATGCGGCTGTTGTCCTGCACGCCCAGCTGAACGCTGCCGTCGCTGGTCAGATCCAGCCAGCTCCAGCCGTTTTCGTCGGTGTAGTTGTAGGAGCCGGTGACGGAATAGGGGATCTCCTGCGCGCTCCACTCTGCCGACAGGGGAGCCAGTTCCAGCACAGAGCCATCCGCCCGGCGCAGGTTCACCTCGCTGCCGCAGAGTTCCAGCGCCACGCCGTTGTTGGCAATGTAGATGGGGTCCTGGCAGACCATGGCATCCCCGTACAGCAGGCAGCGCAGCACGTCCACATACTCCACCACGCCGTCTTTGGTCAGCAGATAGACCACCGGGCGGAAGAAGCCGTCCTCCTGCTCCCCGATGCACACGTCCACATATTCATTATAAGAGCCAAGGATGGGGTAGGTGCGCGTCTGTTCCACCCGGATGCCAATGTCGCCCCATTGGTCGGTCTTGGGCGCGGGGCGGAGGGTGATGGTGGCCTGCGTTCCCTCCAGCTGCACCTGCACACCATCGTAGGTATCGGTCAGCACCGGGGTGTCGGCGGAGGGCGGCGAGAGCTCCATATCCAGCTGCTGCCAGCCTTCTTCGCAGCTGTACTTCCCCCGGAGCACCAGCTGATCCTGCTGTGGCAAAAGCAGGCACAGGTTTTCCAGTTCATTGTATTCCAGCGTATCCATCCGCATTTGCGAAAGCTCTCCGCCGAGACGCAGGCCCTCGTAATACGCGCCCTGCGCCATCTCCCGGTCAAAGGCCTGCATGGCCAGCCGCTGCACCTGCTCCTGTACTTCGTCCGGGTCCAGACCCATGCGCTGAAGCATTTCAGCCACGGTGATTTGCTGGCCGGTGGCAAAATCGAAGCACCAGCCGCTGTAACGCCACGGGGCGGTGCTGCCGTAGCGGCTGCGCACCACCAGACTGACGCAGTCGCCGTACCACCAGTCATCCCAGCCTACACCGATCTGCGGAACCTCGCCGTCCGGCAGTTCGGCTTCTTCGTAGGTCTCATACTCCCGGAAATCTGCCGCATAGATGGCGTTCAGTTCATCGTTGATGTAGGCGGCATCCGGGCTGTCGCATTCCAGCTGCGGCACATGGACGGAAATGTACTGCACCGCTTCCTCCCCCCACACGCCCGAAACGTTCTTTTCCAGCGTGTACTGGTCGGTGATGCGGTCTGTCTGGGCGGCCTGCGTCACCGCGCCGGGGGTGCTTCGGCTGCTGTCGGAGCTTTGGTCGGCAGCGGCGCTGGGGCTGCTCTGGGTGCCGCCGCAGCCGGTCAGCAGCGCGGCAGCCAAAGCAAGGCTTACAAGGTGTTGGTATTTCATGGCGGGCTCCTTTTCTATGGTGTGGTTCAGCCGTCTCCTATGCCTTGCCACTTGTCGATGATGTAGGCGGCCCAATAGGTCTTGTCGTTGATATCCACCACAGTGATGCCTACCTTATTCACCACCGGGTCGTCCTCATGAAGCCCCGGCACACCGCCGTAGTCCTTGATCAGTTCATCCACCAATTGCTGGAACTGGGCCTCTGTGGCGGGGTAAAGGCGATCCATGCTGTAAAGGTGCTTTCCTTCGTGGTCAAAATCCACGCCTACCCGGTACTGATTGAGCATACCGAAGATAGCCGTGGAGCCGGCACTGTAACCGGCTTCGTTCAGACCTTCCCGCATCTTTGCGGAATAGTCGCCCTCCATCCGCAGCCTGAGCCCTTCGTCCGACGGAAACTCCGGGCTGCCGTTATCCACAAACATCTGCACATCTGCCTGAATGGCGTGTTCCAGACCCTTGCTGTACTCGAACTTGATGTTCTCCACCTTTCGCCGGGCCAGCTCTGCGTTGAAAATGGTCAGGATCTTCTGCCCGTCCCGGATCACAGGGATCGGCGGCGAGGGAGGCGTTTCTGTGGCAGAGCCGGAACTTGTAGAGCCGGAGGAGCAGCTATCGTCACAGCCTGCCAGCGCCAGCATCACCGCCGATGCGCCGGAGAGCTTGAGGAACGCCCGTCGGTCGTATCGTTTCATGGGGGTGCTCCTTTCTATAAAGCCCCGGACACAGGGGGAGTGTGCCCGGGGCAAACAGGGGGATGTCTTGATGTCTGGTTATCTTATGCCTTTTTATTCCAGAACACGGTAGCGATCATGTAGGTCTTGCTCTGAACCACCGGGCAGTAGATGCTGATGAACTCTGCCTTCCGGCTGAGACTATACCCCATGATCTTATCCACAAATTTCTGAACCTCCGCATCCTCGCAGGAATACTCAAACGTCAAGGATATCTCCATATTTCCGTCCTCGCCAGTCGGTTCGGAAATTCCGGCAGCGCCTCCAAGATCATACTTTTTCTCCAGTGAGGTTTTCCACTCTTGAATCCCAACCAGTTTCTGCATGTCTTCCGTTGTCAGCTTATGCACCGGTTCTTTTGCGTTCTCGAAGATTCCTCCTTGGATTTTTATGGCTCCCTGCGCTTCCTGATTGAGGGTCAGCTGCTCATGGGTAACCTGACCTGCATCGTACTTTTTCTTCCAGACCTTGTTGATGGCTGCCACCAGATCGGCTTCTTTGGACGTAGTGGGTGCCGGAGGTGCGGGAGGTGCGGAGGGCCCGCCGCAGCCTGCCAGCGAGAGTGCCACAACGGCTGCGCCGGTAAGGGTGAGGAATTCGCGTCTGTTCAGTTCTTTCATGGGGGTGCTCCTTTCTTCTTATAAAGCCCCCGGGCACAGGGGGGTGCAGTGCCCGGGGCAAAAGGGGGAAGTCTGGTTATCTTATGCCTTTTTATTCCAGAACACAACAGCGGTCATGTAGGTCACATTGTCAACCACCGGGAGATAAATGCTGATGAACTCTGCCTTGGCGCTATCAGAATTGCTGGCCAACAGTTTCTCTACAAAAGCCAGAACGGCAGCATCTTCGCAAGAATACTTGCACTCCAGAGTCACCACATCATCGTGAGACTGATGGAGGATGCCGGCAGTACCTGCCAAACTGTCCTCGCCGCCATACTTTTGCATTTTCTCCGCAAACTCAAGGTATCCCTTCGAAAGCATCTCACCGTCCTCGGCTATCAGCTTATGCGGTGTCTCGTTGGCCTTTTTAAGAATATCCCCGTAAGCCTTTATGATGCCCACCGCATCCTGATTGAGGGTCAGCTGCTCATTGACAACCGCCTTTGCATCGTACTTTTCCTTCCAGACCTTGTTGATGGCTGCCAGCAGCTCGGCTTCCTTGCCGGTGGGCACTGCGGGTGCGGAGGACCCGCCGCCGCAGCCTGCCAGCGAGAGCGCCACAACGGCTGCGCCGGAGAGGGTGAGGAATTCGCGTCTGTTCATCTTTTTCATGGGGTGCTCCTTTCTGTTGGTCCCCCTGCTTTTTAGGGGGCTCTGGTTTTGGTATTCTCTGCACTTGCAGTCCGCTCCATCTTATGCTATCCTTATGAATAGAATCCGCAGTTGCCCGTTGACGCGTTTTGTGCACAGCGACAGGCTTTCTGCACCGGCGCAGGACTTTTTCTGGTTGTACTGTACCATATCCGGGAAAAAATTGCCCCCTCAGAAAAGCCGTTTTTGAGGGGCAATTCCAAAAAAATTTTTGGGGTTCTGGGGCTTCCCCCTCAAAAAATCCCCCCAAAAAGCCCAAAATTGGGGGGATTTTAGGGTGTTTTCCCACCAAAACAGGCAGCTGCAGCCCTGCCTGTGCCGGTTTTCTCCCTCCGGCTGCAATGTGTGGAAAGGAATCATGAAAAATGGAACGAAGGACATTTTTGAAGCTTGCGGCGCTCGTCCCCGGTCTGGCGCTTGCGGGCTGCGGCGGCAGCAAGACCCTGCTTTCGCCCAAGGACCCCACCATGCTCAGTATCTGGCATGTGTACGGCGAACAGGCCGACTCGCCCATGAATCGCCTGCTGACCGAGTTCAACGACACGGTGGGCAGAGAGAAGGGCATCCTGCTCAACGTGACCAACATGACCAACAGCGCCGCCATCGGCGGCCAGCTGCAGGACGCCAAGGCCGGCAAGCCCGGCGCGCTGGATCTGCCGGACCTGTTCTCGGCCCACCCCGCGGATGCCAGCGCACTGGGCATTGAGACCCTTGTGGACTGGAACGACTGGTTTACCGCCGAGGAAATGGCGGCCTATGTGCCCGGCTTTGTGCAGGACGGCATCATTGAGGGGCGGCAGGTGGTGTTCCCGGTGTCCAAATCCACCCAGCTCATCTTTTTGAACGGCTCCCAGTACGCCCGGTTTGCGGCGGATACCGGGGCGCAGCTTTCCACCCTTGCCACATGGGACGGCTTTTTTGAAATGGCGGGTGCCTACCGGCAGTGGTCGCAGGGCAAGCCCTTCTGCGCGCTGGATTACCCCCTGCGTCTGGTGGAGCTGAACGCGCTGGAGCAGGGCAGCGGCGAGCTGTACAAGGGCAGCTGGTACGATCTGACCAACGAGACCTTCCGCGCTTCGTGGATGGAGTTTGCCCGGGCGCTGGTGCAGGGCGATATTCTGATCTCGGACCTGTACTCCAACACGCAGGTGATGACCGGCGAGACGCTGGCGGGCCTTGGCAGCTCTGCGGCCATCCTTTATTACAATGATTTCGTCACCTACCCGGACAACACCACTGAGCCCACCGACCTGCTGCTGGCTCCCCTGCCCCACGCCGCAGGCACCGCCACGCCCCTGATGCCGCAGGCCGGTGTGGGCCTGTGCGCCTTCAAGACCACCGACCAGAAGGCCGAAGCCGCCGCCGTGTTCCTGCGCTGGCTCACCGAACAGCAGCGCAATCTGGAATTTGCCGCCGATACCGGCTACATGCCGGTGTCCAGCGCCGCCTTTGACGCCATTGCGGACTATCCCTTTGAGCAGCAGAGCTATCAGCGGCTGTACGACGTCTACAACGAAATGCGCATCCAGAACACCCCCCTGTCCGAACCGGGCATCGTGGGGTACCACGCCAAGGCCAAAACCTTGTACGACAGCCTGCGCCAGCGCCAGAAGGACTACCCCCAGCGCCTTGCGGACGGCGAAACGCTGGAAGCCCTTGCCGAGGAAACATGGCAGCTGCTGTGTGACAATGCCTGAGCCTGCCGCTCAGCCGGAAAGGAGGGACTTTGATGCACTTTGTTGACCAGCACCGTGAAAAGATCCGCCAGAGCCCCATGAGCAGCCGGCTGCTGTGGGCCTGCCTGCTGCTGGTGGTGCTGCTGGTGTTGACCTTTGGTGCGGCGCTGTTCCTGTTTGCCAGCCTGCACAACACCAAAAAGGACATCAGCCGCAGTCTGCAGATCCAGTTTTCGGTGTTCCAGAACGATATGGAGCGCTATTTTGACCAGCTGGCGGTCATGGGTGTGAACCTGTCCGAGGACATGAGCGCAGAGGTGGACAAGGAGCTTGCTCTGCGGCAGATGTCCTTTGCCCAGCTGAACGACTCCCCCGAGGTGCTGAACGCGCTGGAGGAGGAAATGATCGAGCCGCTGTGCCGCCGTCTGCGCCAGACCGGCTGTTCCGGCGCTTTTGTGCTGCTGGATGCCACCGTCAACACCCGCATGGAGGGAGCCGAGCATTCCCGCGCCGGGCTGTATGTGCAGAAAAGCGGTGCCGACACCCCCACCGTGCCCCTGCTGCTGTACCGGGGCAGTGCGGAGGTGGGCAAGGCCCACAGCGTGATGCCCCACCGCAAGTGGCGCATGGAGTTCCAGACCGACCAGTTCCCGGACTACGACCGCTGGATGACCCCCGGCAGCGCCCCGCTGTACCAGTCTTACACGCTGACCGAGCGGTTCGAGCTGCCCGGCACCTCGGAGGAGGTGCAGTTGTTTTTGCTGCCCCTGCAGGGGCGGGACGGCACGATGTACGGGCTGTGCGGCTTTGAGATCAGCGAGAGCTACTTCAAGCAGAACTTTGCCCAGCCCACCGGCTTTGACCGGCTGAGCTGCCTGCTGGCCCCGGCGGGGGACGGCCTTGCCGCCGATGCCGCCCTCAGCAGCGGCACCACCGGCGGCTACTACCATGCCCCCCGGAACACGCTGATGCTGCGCAGCATGGGCGGCGGGCTGACCCAGTTGACCGGCCCCGACAGCGACTATGCTGGCATCTCCCAGCTGTGCCGCCTGAGCGAGAGCCAGTCCTACCGGCTGGCGGTGTGCATCCCCATGGCAGACTACCGGAGACTGGTCTTGTCCGGCGATCTGCAAATGCTGCTGATCGGCCTGTTCATCGCCTTTTTTGTGGTATTCTGCTGCATCTACTTCCACCGGCACATCCTTTCGCCTGCGTTCCGGCAGCTTGAGGAAGACCGGCAGGAGTCCCGGCGGCGGATGGACGAGCTGCAGCTGGAACGCCAGCAGATGCAGACTGAGCTGTCCCGGCTGGCGGACGTGTGCCGCAACGAGTCGGTGCCCGATGCCTTCCAGACCTTTGTGGCGGGCATCCCCACCCTGACCAAGACCGAACGCCGCATCTTTGACGGCTACGCCGCCGGGCTGCGCACCCGGGAGATCGCGCAGCAACTGGACATCAAGGACAGCACCCTGCGCTTCCACAACAAGAACATCTACGACAAACTGGGTGTCAGCTCCCTCAAGCAGCTGCAGCAGTTCGTGGCGATCCTGAACTCCGGCAGCGGCAGCGCCCAGGACTCCGCCCCGGACGAAAAGTGACCCAGCAAAGCAATATTTTCGTCTATACGGGTGCGAGTAAATTGCAAAAGGCCGCTGTACCGCAGAGCACTTCTCCGGCACAGCGACCTTTTTGTTTTTGGCTGCGGCTTACCGCATCCGTCCATCGCCGCCCATCAGGGCGGTCATTACACCGCCTTTCGCATTATCGCAATTTTCAAAAATAGTGCCAATCAAAACGGCATCTTTGCGATATGCAGTTTGCGGATGTTGCTTGTGCATTAAAAACGCAAACTGCTATAATCCATCGGATGGTTTCATTTTTCACCTCTTAAATTCAGGCTTTCCCCTCTCCGTCACCTCCTGCTTTTTCGCCCAGCTCAGAGTTCGTCGTCCTGCCACTGGCTCCCGCTCTGGGGGAGCTGCCCGCCGGAAAGCGGACGGAGCGGGGCGTCCAGCTCCAGCAGGGTGGCCGCTGCGGCCTCGTCGAGGCTCTGGACGCTGCGCAGTTTCCGGCTGATGGCGCGGCTGCGCACCCCGATGAGGTTGTCAAGCTCTTCGTCGGTCTGGCGGAGGCGCTGCTGCATTTTGGAGAGCCCCTGCCCGAACTTGTCGAACTCGGTCTTCACGGCACCAAGCAGCTGCCAGACCTCACCCGACCGCTTCTGGATGGCCAGCGTCTTGAAGCCCATCTGCAAACTGTTCAGCAGGGCCGCCATGGTGCTGGGGCCGGCCACATTCACCTGATAGTCCCGCTGCAGCACTTCCAGCAATCCGGCATTGACCACCTCGGCATACAGGCCCTCAAACGGCAGGAACAGGATGCCGAACGTCGTGGTATAGGGCGGCTCCACGTACTTTTCTCGGATATCCTTTGCCTCGCTGCGCAGCACAAGCTCCAGCGCGTGGCGGGCATTCTCCACCGCCTGCACATCGCCGGAAGCCTGTGCATCCTGCAAATGGGCGTAGGTGTCGCCGGGGAATTTCGAGTCGATGGGCAGCCAGACCGTACTGCCGTCCACGCCCGGCATCTTGACGGCATATTCCACCCGCTGGCTGCTGCCGGGGATGGTGGCCACGTTGGTCTCGTACTGTTCCGGGGCAAGGATCTCTTCCAGAATGGCCCCCAGCTGGATCTCGCCGAGGATGCCGCGGGTCTTGACGCCGGAGAGCACCTGCTTCAGCCCGCCGACGTCGGCGGCAAGGTTCTGCATCTCGCCCAGCCCCTTATACACCTGTTCCAGCTGCTCGTTGACGGCCTTGAAGCTCTCGCTCACCCGCTTTTGCAGGGTATCCTGCAACTGTTCATCGACGGTGTGGCGGATCTCATCCAGTTTGCGGTTGTTCTCGGCCTGCAGGGCGGTCATGCTCTCGGCCATGCTCCGGCGCAGCTCTTCCAGCTTTTGGGTGTTGGATGCTTCCAGCGAACGCAGACGGCGTTCCAGAAGCTGCTGCTGGCTGTCCTGCCCCTGTGCCAGCATCGTGCTCATGTTCTGCACCGCAGTCTGCAGCGTCTCGCTGACGCTGCGCAGGGCGGTGTGATTCTGCTCAGCAAGGGCCGACTGCCTGGCCGCAAACTCCCTGGCCTGCGCATCCAGCTGCTGCTGCATCCAGCGCTTGAGCTCGTCGTGATCCGGTGCGCTGCCCTGCTTTTTGCCGGTGCGCCAGAGCACCACGGCCAGTTCCAGGCAGATGGCGACCAGCAGAAGGGTGTAAAGTCCTGCCAGATATTCCATAAATGGTTTTCTCCTATCATCAAAATCCGGGTCCCGCAGAAGGCAGGGCCCGGTGTTTTTTTACAGTAATTCGTAGTTCACAAGTTCCTTGCGGGTGTCAAGGGCATCGCCGTACAGGCCCACGCCGTCCACCTCGCATTCGCCGGACTGGTTGTCGTAGGGGTCGGAGCGGAAGCCGGTCATGGGCGGGTCGAAGGGAGCCTCGAAGGCGCGGTTCGCCACCATCCGCCCGGTGTCCAGACTGCCAAAGTAGTGGCGGCGCATCGTTTCATCGTCCTGCCGCGCCATCGACGCGCCGAACGAGCAGTCCGCATACATCCAGCCCTTGGGCGCGATGTAGAACATCGCCCAGTCGTGGCAGCCCACACCTGTGAGCGAGACGGACAGGCCGCTCTGCCACTGGGCCGGGATGCCCACCAGACGGCAGAGGGTGATGAAGGTCAGCGCCATGATGCCGCAGTCGCCCCGGCGGTTCCGGGCGCACTGGTCGGGCAGGCACTCCTGCACGAAGTAGGCGGGCTGATAGTGGTAGCGCACGTTCAGGGTGACGTAATCGTAGATGCGTTTTGCCTTTTCCGCCGGGTCGGTGATGCCGTCGGTCAGCTGGTGGGCCAGCGCCCGCAGATAGGGCGTGAAGACGATGTGCGGCGCTTCCTCGCCGGTGTCAAAGGTCGGCTGCTGTGCATCCGGCCGGATGTCCATCGGGTCTGTGTAGACGGCCGTGGTCCGGTAGCGGTACTCCACCCCAAAGCGGCGGTTCTCGGTGAGGTCGGCCTCCCAGAAGACCGTCCGCTGAGGCGCGTTCTCGTCCGCGATGCGGGCAGGCGGCTCGGTGCAGTCCAGCAGCTCGATCTCGCTCTGGGAAAGACAGGCGGCCGGGATGGGCAGCCAGGCGCGGACATGCACACTGTTCCGCCCCTCCGCCTTCGCCTCGGCCAGTGCGGCGGCAAAGGCTTCGTCCGACATGCCAACGCTGGTCTTCAGGGTGATGCGGGCGCTTGCCTGGCCGTCCCGCTCCATCTGCTCATGCTGGCGGTTGCGGAACTCCCGCGCCGAGGTGCCGGGGGCAGGCGGGTCGATCTGGCGGGCGGCAAGGTCGGCATGGGTCGCCAGCAGCGTTTCGGCAAAGCGGTCGAGGTAGTGCTTCTCCCCTTCCACGAACCGCCAGTCCACCCGGCCCTCCTTCACGAGAAGCCGGAACTCCTCACGCGTGAAGTCCCGCACCATCCCCTGCATCCGGGCCACGGCTTCGTCCTCGGTGTAGCAGTATTCTGCCGGGATGCGGCGCATCATCTCCCGCTGGGCCAGCATCGCGTCCCGCAGGGCCTCCACACCGTGGGGCGTGGGGTTCTGGGGCAGCTCCTCTCCCACCGGTTCCGCGCCCTGGCTGCGGGGGCTGTTCTGGGTCACCGTCCAGTCCTCGGCCAGATAGGCGTCGATCCGCTCGATGGCCTCCTGATAATACCCGGCGGCTTTCAGCCGCTCCACATCGTCCGGCAGGCCCACATTCAGGCTGCGGAACGTCTCGTTCCAGTTCTTCATCCTACAACGCTTCCTTTCTTGATCCTTATGCGGCAGGCTGCTGCGCCTGCACGGTCTGCTCTTTCCAGAAGGCGGTGGCATCGTTGAGCCAGCCTTCTGCATCCGTTTCCTCTGCTATGCCAATACCGTGGAACGCACGTTTGTACACACTTTCGTGGTACGGAACACCATTTCTCGCCAGTGCTTTTTGAAGTGCCGGGCCCTGCTCATAATAATTGAAGGCCATCAACAAAATGTCATTCAACCCATACCAGAAATATGTTGGCGGAAAATCCGGTGTCACACAGCCGGAAATATTATAATCGTAGTAACGCAGATCTTCCGAATACGTATCGATCAGCCAACGGTAAATCGGTTTTGCTTCATAGAAATTATTGATCGGATACGCCAACAGCAGTACGCCGGGCCGAGGCACATTATAACGAGGATATCCCACTTCTTGCCCGCAGAATACGCCCGCAATCTGACCACCGGAAGAATATCCCAGCAGCGCATAATCTTCCGTCTGGACCCCGAATTTTTCTGCGTTGGCCGTAATCAGTTGAATCGCACGGCCAAGGTCCTGAATCGGTGCGTTGTCCTTTGCTTCACTTCCGATCCGATACCGAAGTGCAAATACCGCATATCCTTTTTGATGCAGTTCCCATGCAGTGGAAACACCGCCCCGCATCTCGCCGCTGTAAAACAGGGCGTTGCCCGAAAGCACGACCGCATATTTTGCATTGGGCTTATCTGCCGGGAAATAATAGAGTTCCGCATGGTCGCGCGTCTTGTCCTCTGCAATTTCTTCCGGCGTATAGAGTTTGTACGTAATTTGTGTTCCTGTATTATACGTGTCGATCAGAAAGTTCATCCCAGCCACACAGCTGTTGATGGATTCTTTTCCGATCACTTCCAGCATCGTATCGTTGTCTTTGCTGCTTTTCAGCAGTCCACAATCCCGCTCCCAGACATATACATAGGTGTAAATGCCCGCACCCTTGATGCTGGGGTTTTCGCGCAGTTCCTTCATCGTGGTCTGCGGGGTGATGTTGGCCTCGCCCTTTTCCCCTTCGGCAAAGGCGGGCAGGGCCAGTGCCAGCATCAGGCAGAACAGCACGGCCAGCCGTCTCAGGATGTTTTTCATCGGCACTCTCCTTTTCGCTGCCCCGGCCCGGAGCGCACGTCTCCTCCAACCGGGCTGTCATCACGCTCTGCACGAGCGAAAGCAGCCAGAGTTTTCTTCTATTGTAGCACAACCGGCCGTTTTCGAAAAGGTATCTCAGACAAAAAAGAACGCCTCCCGCGCGAAGCCACCGCGCCCGGCGGCCAACTGCCGGGCAGGCGTGCAGTTTCCGGCTAAAAACATTGTACTTTGCCGGAAAGTCTGCTATACTGAAAGAATCGGAAGAAATTTTGAGGAATCGCGGAGCATTGCGGCTCCGTTCAGGGGAACGTATGAATGAGATCACAGTCCGGCCCATGACGCCGGAAGATTGGCCGACCGTATCCAAGATCTATCTGGAAGGCATCGCCACCGAGCATGCCACCTTCCAGACCGACTGCCCGCCCTATCCCGCGTGGGATGCCTCCCACATCAAAGAATGCCGCCTTGTCGTGGAGGACGATGGCGTCCTGGCAGGCTGGACGGCCCTGCACCGGGTCGACCCCCGCTGGTGCTACCGGGGCGTAGCCGAGGTCAGCATCTACATCGGCGAACGGTTCCGGGGCCGAGGGCTGGGGTATCACCTGCTCACCACCCTCTGCCAGCAGGCCGAAGCGGCCGGTTACTGGACGCTGCAATCCACGGTCTTGCAGGACAATGCAGCGTCCAAAGGCCTGCACCTGAAATGCGGGTTCCGCCTGGTGGGCCGCCGCGAGCGCATTGCGCGGGACTGCCATGGCCGCTGGCTCGATACCTTTTTGATGGAGCACCGCAGCCAGGACGATGAACCGGCGGGGTATTTCAAACTATAAGGCAAAACGCTCCAACACAAAAAAGCGATGGCCCGAATCGGCCATCGCTTTTTGCGTTTTCAGTTTTGATCCCCTGCGGAATTACCAGAACCAGTACCGCTTCTTGACCGCGACGTACGCGATGAGGCAGGCCACTACAAGGATGCCTGCGCCGATGAAGAAGGTCCAATTGATGCTGGTGAAGCGCAGATTCTGGTTGGTCAGCAGATACTCGCCCGCCACGTCGGCATGTGCCACGCCGTCCTTGTAGCTGTTGAGGAACTGCCACTTCCCGCTCACGGCGTTGTGCAGGTACAGGCGGCTGTACCCGGCATTTTCGCCGGTCATGGTGATGGTCACGCCGCAGGGCATGGCCTTACCCTCGTTCAGGGTGAAGCGCAGGCCGTACTCGTCAGGCGCAAAGGTCAGCGCGGTGTTCACCTCGCTGGTGGTGTTGCGGATGGTGGAGCCGTCCACGGTCAGGGTGTAGTCCTCCGCTTCCAGCACGAGGGTGCGGCCCGTGGTGCGCAGGGCGTTCAGCATCGCGGTGGTCAGCACCGGGACCTGACTCTGCGGATAGGAGATGGTATCGGAGGCCGCATTCTCAATGGAGGCCACGATAGGGTCGGTCTCCGCCGGAGCCGTCCCCTCCCCGGTGCTGTCCGTGCCGCTGCTGGACGCGGACGCCGTGCGGTTGACGATGACCGTCACCGACGAAGAGACCTTGCCGTTGGAAACGATGATGGAGGTCGCGCCGGTGGCAACACCGGTCACGACGCCGCTTCCGTTCACGGTGGCGATCTTCTTATCCTTGCTGGTAAAGGTCAGCTTCTGGGAGGCCGAAGAGGGTGCCACCGAGCCGGTGATGGTGCCGGAAGCCCCCGGCTTGAGCACGATGTAGTTCGTGTTCAGGGAGATGGACTCCACCGGGCCGGTGGACGCCGAACTGGAGGAGGCTGCCACGACAGTCACGGTCGCCGAGCAGGTCACATCCCCGGCGGTGGCCGTGATGGTCGCCTTGCCGGGGGCCACGCCGGTCACTTTGCCGAAGTTGTTCACGGTGGCCACGCCGGGATCGGAGGAGCTCAGCGAAACGCTGATATAGTTTGCTGCCGTGGTGGGCAGCACCGCCAGCGAGAGCGACGTGGTGTCGCCCACGGCAATGGTGCTGGACGCCAGCGTAATGTCCATCTCAGTCGCGATCATCGTGCTGTCGGGCTGGGTGGTGATGGTATAGGTGCAGCTGACATCGCCACAGGTGGCCGTGATGTTCGCCGTGCCCAGGCCCACCGCCTGCGCCACGCCGTCCTCCCCGACCGAAACGATGTTCGGGTTATCGGAAACGTAGCTCACGCCGTTTCGGCTGGCGGCTTTCTGCGGCTGGACCACCGGCGAAAGCTGCTGGGCCGTGCCCACGGTCATGGTGGGGGCATAGTCCCCTGTTTCCACGCTCTCAGCCGCCACAGGGCTCCACGGGAAGGTGATGGCAGCCGGGGCAGAAATGGGGCTGGCTGCGGCTGCGGGCAGCGCTGCGCCTGCGGCCAGCAGGCCCAGCAGGGCGGCGCTTACGGCCAGCTGTTTCGGGTTCAGTTTCATTCTATCGTACCTCTTTGGGCGTTGAGTTTGCGGACGCTGTTTAACGGAACAAAACGCCCAGGGCCTCCATGACATATTCAAAGTAAGTCAGCTTGTCGTACTCGACACGGGCGGTCACGCTCATGCCGTTGGCCAGATCGACCTTGTCGCCGCTGTTGCTCACCACGTAGGTGCTGTTGGGCTTGATGGTCATCTTGTAGTACGAGCCGGCCTCGGTGGAGGTCACATCGCTGTCAATGGAAGTCACCGTGCCGGTCAGGTTGCCGTAGGAATACTCCGACAGGCCGGTGATGGCGATCTTGCAGGGGTCGCCCACGTTGATGAGCGGCCGGTCGCTGACGGTCAGGGCCGCCACGATCTCCTGATCGCTGTTCTCGCTGGCCACAGTGGCCAGTGCCGAACCGGCGCTCAGCACCATGCCCACCTTATAAGGGGTGTCCATGTGGATGACGCCGGACGTGGGCGCATAGATGTAGTAATCGTTCGCGCCGCTTGCCAGCGTATCCAGCTGGGCCTGAATGTTGTCGATGTTGGTCTGCACACTGGTCAGGTTGCCGGTGATGGACTGCAGCGTAGAGTAGTACAGCGCCTCGATCTCGCTCTGGTTCTGCTCCATCAGGGCCTTGATCTGCTCGTCGGAGTAGCCCGCCGCCTGATAGGGCGAAGCGTCAAAGGCCTTCTGCTGCACCTGGCTCTTGTAGCTCTCATACTGGTAATAGTAGGGCTGATCGTCCAGGTCGGTCTCGCTGAAATAGTTCGTGTCGTCCTGAATGGACTTCAGCAGCTTTTCATACTGTGCCTTCTGCTTCTGATAGATCTCCAGCTGGCTCTTGTAGCTGTCCTGCTGCATGTCGATGTCGGTGCTCTTGACATGGGCGATGAGGTCGCCCTCGTTGACATAGCTGCCCTCCGAGATGTTGAGCTCGGTGATGGAGCCGGAGTAGCTGGACATGATATAGGTCTTGTTGCTTGCCTGCACCGTGCCGGCCGACTGGCTGACGTAGGTGCGGTAGTTCTGGGTGCTCCAGATGGTCAGGAAGACCAGCAGGCCCGCCACCAGAAGGATCATCGCGTAGCCAAAGGGCGGCACACGCTTTTCCATCATGATGCGGCGATCCTGCAGGTCGGAAAGGTTCTGAATGGTCGTCATAATCACTTGGTCTCCATAAAGACGTCGAGCACACCGTTGTCGTCGTCCTGATTGACATAGACGGTGTACGAATCGCCGGTCGTCTCGATCTCATGCTCGAACGCATAGATATCCAGTTTCTGGCTGGCGAGGTTGCTGTAGCTCATGGGGCCGGTGTAGTGGGCATACAGGCAGTTGCGCACCCGCAGCAGAGCGTCCATCTGGTAGCCGGGGTCCAGCCGGGGAATCAGCTGGTTGACCTGCTGCATGAAGTAGATCTCCGCCGTGGGGTTGGGGCCCTTGCGCATCTTCACGCACTGCACGATGGGGCCAACCGGCATGGCGTCATGGCTGCGGATAAAGTTCTGCATCTGGGTCAGCACAATGGCCAGATTGCCCATATCCTCAACTTCCACCTTGCGCGACAGCACATTGGTCAGCTTCAGGGTCTTGTGTTCTGCAACTTGAATTTCTCTCATGGTATCGTCCACCTGTTTCTTTAGATTTTGCAATAGGTCATCGTCTATGGAAAATAAATTGGGGCTTCATTTTGACCGGAAGGTCTGCCGTTGTACAACCTCTCCGTCACCTGCGGTGACGCCTCTCCTCCCAGGGGAGCTGGCAGCGCGTAAGCGCTGACTGAGAGGTTGTACCACATGACACGTTTCCGTTTTGCTTTACCGTTTTCCGGCAGGCTTTCCTTCGTGCAACCTCTCCGTCACCTGCGGTGACACCTCTCCTTGTAGGAGAGGCTTTGGCATTGCGCAAACCTCACCTCTTTGCCAAGGGCTCCCCTACAAGGGGAGCTGTCGAGCCGTAGGCGAGACTGAGAGGTTGTACTACATGGCGCGTTTCCGTTTTGCTCTGCGGTTTCCGGCAGGCTTTCCTTCGTACAACCTCTCCGTCACCTGCGGTGACACCTCTCCTTGTAGGAGAGGCTTTGGCATTGCGCAAACTTCGCCTCCTCGCCAGAGGCTCCCCTACCAGGGGAGCTGGCATCGCGAAGCGATGACTGAGAGGTTGTACTACATGATACGTTTCCGTTTTGCTCTGCGGTTTCCGGAAGGCTTTCCTTCGTACAACCTCTCCGTCACCTGCGGTGACACCTCTCCTTGTAAGAGAGGCCTTGGCATTCTGCAAACTTTGCCTCCTCGCCAGTGGCTCCCCTACCAGGGGAGCTGGCGGGCGTAAGCCCGACTGAGAGGTTGTACTATATGCCACGTTTCCGTTCCGTTTCACGGTTCAGCCATCCGGCAGCTAATCCGTTCATCAATGCGTTCACATACCGCATCAAATTGCTGATTCACCTCGCGGTTTGAGAATCGCAACACCTCAATGCCATAGCCTTCCATGATAGCACTTCGTTCCTCGTCGTAAACTTTGCCCTGTTCAGTATAATGCTGCGAGCCGTCGAGTTCAATAACCAATCTTGCCTCAGCGCAGTAAAAGTCTACCACAAAGAACTTTATGACTCTCTGCTTGTAGATTTTCACCGGATAGGTTCTCAAAAACGCATACCATAGTTTGCGTTCCTGCGGGGTCATTTTCCGTCGCAGATCCTTCGCTCGCTCATTCAACCGCGAATCATAGGGCAGGTTTGTCACAGGCATAAGCGCACCTCACGGTCAGGTTATCCTTTGTACAACCTCTCCGTCCCCTGTGGTGACACCTCTCCTTGTAGGAGAGGCTTTGGCATTCCGTAAACTTCACCTCTTCGCCAGTGGCTCCCCTACCAGGGGAGCTGGCATCGCGAAGCGATGACTGAGAGGTTGTACTACATGGCGCGTTTCCGTTTTTGCTTTACCGTTTTCCGGCAGGCTTTCCTTCGTACAACCTCTCCGTCCCCTGCGGTGACACCTCTCCTGGTAGGAGAGGCTTTGGCATTCCGTAAACTTCACCTCTTTGCCAAGGGCTCCCCTACCAGGGGAGCTGGCGGGCGTAAGCCCGACTGAGAGGTTGTACTACATGACGCGTTTCCGTTTTGTTTCTTATTTTCCACACACGATCACCTATTACACCCCTCCGGTGCCGCAGACAGACCGTCTGCATCCACGCTTTTCAAGGGGATATAATAAGTGACATTATAAAAATAAGGTGTGCCAGAAGGCTTACGCCTCCTGGCACACCATTACGAGGCATTATCATCAGCCCCGCCTACAATGTAGGGCGGTGCGAATGAAATACACCAACTATTCAGCTAAGATTAGACCTCGGTGACGAAGAAATCCTTACCGCCGAAGGTGCCCTTGTATGCCTTCTTATCGGCAGGACCCTTGAACAGAACAGTGTCGCCAGCCTTGTTAGCAACGGTAGCATTGCCCAGGTTGTAGACAGCAGCAACAGTGCCCAGAGTGGTAGCAAAAGAATCGCCGAAGTGGCCGTTCTCAGCAACGAACAGACCCTTCAGGTTCTGGCCCAGCTGCTTCCAGTTAGCATCGCCGCTGAAGACATAGCCCAGAGTCTTGTTCACAACGTTCTGGAGCTTAGCGTTACCAACGATGGTCACAATGTTGGTGTTGAAGGTCTTGACGTTGTCAAGAGTCCAGATCGGAGCGGTAACAGCGCCGATAGCCTCGATCACGCCACCACCAACAACATAGGTCATCTCGTTCTCTGCGATAACAGAGTAGTTTGCAGGCATCATCATAATGAATTACTCCCTTCAAATGATTGAATCGAATTTAGGACTTCTTCAGGCTGCGCAACCATCCAAAGCCATTTTTATGTAATCGAGTGCGCACTCGATTGCAACTTAATAAGTAATCGCCTCATCGCCGTCATCATCTTCCTCGACCACTGCGGCATGAGCAACGGGTTTCGGCTCTTCCTTCTTGCGGCGGAAGATGCCCTGCTGCAAGTTCCAAAGCTCGTAATACTTGCCCTGTTTTGCCAGCAGTTCATCGTGTGTGCCGCGCTCCACGATCTCACCGTGATCCATGACTAGGATCTGGTCGCAGTCACGAACGGTGGACAGGCGGTGTGCCACGATGAGCATCGACTTGTCAGCCAGCTGGTTGTAGATCATATCAAAAATGGTATTCTCTGTGCCAAAGTCCAGGCTGCTGGTCGATTCGTCCAGAATGTAGAGGTTCGAGTCCTTCAGGAAGGCACGAGCCAAAGCAATGCGCTGCTTCTCACCACCGGACAGGCCGTTGCCGGCTTCCTCCAGATAGGTGTTGTACTGCAGCGGCAGCTTGCGGATGAACTCATGTGCATCTGCCTTCTTGGCAGCGTCCTTAACCTGCTCAAGGGTGGCTTCCGGACGCGAGATCCGGATATTCTCAAACAGTGTCTTGCTGAACAGCTCGACATTCTGCGGGACGTAAGAGATCGCACGACGTACCGATGCGTTGGTATACTCGTTGAGGTTGATACCGTTCACATCAATTTCGCCGCTCTCCGGCTCATAATACTTGAGCAGGAGTTTGGTGATGGTCGATTTACCGCTGCCGCTGCTGCCGACCAGCGCCACCTTCTGTCCCTGCGGGATGGTGAAGGAGATGTGATTCAGCGCGGGGCTGCGGTTACCATATCGGAACGTGACATCTTTGAATTCGATGTCGCCTTCGATCTGTTCCATCTCGGTGTGCTCTTCATCTTCGGCCTGTTCCGATTCATAATCCATGATCTCGGTCAGGCGCTTCATGGAGATATCGGCTTCCTGAATCGACATCTGCATCGAGATCAGGTCGCTCACCGGAGAAGTAAAGTAACCGGACAGCGTGGTGAATGCCATATAGCCGCCCAGTGTCAGCTCGCCATTCAACACCTGCATGATGCCCACGTAAGTGGTCACCATATTCAGCAGGGTGGAGATCACCATCGACACCAGAGACTGGCCGGTGCTGATCTTGCTGGATCGGAGGCTGATCTTCAGGCTCTTGATGTACTCGCGTTCCAGAGCTTCCAGCTCGCGGTCTTCGCAGGCATTGCACTTGATGGTCTCAATGCCGCGCAGGCTCTCGATCATCTGACTGTTCAGCATTGCGGACTGCTGCATCGTCTCTTCATTGATCCGCTTGTACGGCTGCTTGAAGATGATGACGAGGAGCAGGCTCAGCGCGGTGCTGAACAGGGTGAGCGAGAACAGCGAGGAGTTCATCCGGAACAGCACAATGCCAACGCCTACGGCCATCACCACGTCCATCACGATGGTCATCGCGATGTTGGTCAGGACCGATTTGATGGTGCTTGCATCGGAGTAACGGGTGGTGATCTCACCGGTCTTCCGCGTTGCGAAGAACTTCATCGGCAGTTTGTACACATGCTCGAAGTAGCCCAGCATCAGCGGAATGTCGATCCGGATGGACAGGAAGATCAAGATCCACTCGCGAACCGTGCTGAGCAGGTTGCTCGTGAGATTGACCACGCTGAACACGAGGATCAGGGTGATGAGTAAGTTCTTCAACCCATACGGAAGCACCTCATCCATCAATGCTTTATTGAACACTGTGGAGACGATGCCGATGACCGTAAGGATCACCGAACAGAGGATTGCATAAATAAAAAGTTTTTTCTGGGGCCAGAGCAGGTCGATATACCGCTTGAGCATGTGGTATTTGCCGGTGTTCTTATCCCCCTTGGCGTTTGCATCGGTGCTGGTGCCGTTGATGCTGGTGCCAGCTTTCTTTGCCTTGCCGCCCTTGAACTCCGATGTGGGGTTCATCAGCAGCAGAACGCCAGTGAAGTTTTTATAGAAGTCGTCCAGGCTGATCTTTTCGAGGTCCTTGGCAGGGTCGCCGATAATGACGTAGTCCTTGCACTTGTACTTCTTGGAAGTGTCAGCCTTTTTTTCTTCTTCCTTCAACACATGCTTGCGGCGGGCATCATCGTCCTTGATCGTGGTCTTCTTGAAGATGACCACAAAGTGGGTCAAACCCTGATCGGTGATGACCTGCGCAATGCAGGGAAGTGTGAAATCACTCAGAAAATTCTCGCGGTCCACTCGGACAGCGGCCGTGTTGAAGCCAATCTCATTGGCGGCTTTCTGCAGGCCCACGAGGTTCGTGCCCTTCATGTCGGTTCCCATCATATCGCGTAAGCGGGTGATGGTGATTTCCTTTTTGTAATGGAGGCACACCATTGCGAGACTGGCAGCTGCACAGTCGGTCGTGTCGTGCTGCCGCACATAGGTATAACGCATAGATGTTTCCTTTACAAGAGACCGACAACCTTCGGAAACGATCTCTTCTCTGTGTTCTAATATTCAAAACTGCCTTCCATATTCTAGCACATTGTGCGGAAATGTACAAGTAAGACTTTGTACGCATCACGCAGACAGCAGACAGGATGCAGATTTTGACGCAGGAGAAAAAGTTCTGTCACGCTCCATCAAAAGCAGCGCATAGCCCTCTGCTTTGCCCTGCCCTGCGGAGAACCAAGGCAAAGCAGAGGCCAAGCTGCTATCAAAAAGAAGGGAGCGCCTACCCTTTGATCTACCAAGCGCTTCAGGAAACTTCCTAAAGCTTAGATGCAGTATACCACAATCTGACAGCTTCTTCAAGAGGACATTTTTTAAGAAATCGTTAATTTTGAAGAAAGTGTGAAAAATGTCACAAAATAGTTACAACCCGCATCTATGAAAAAGGCGGCAGGTGTAATCCCCGCCGCCGATTTGTTGGCGCCTCTTGCCTGACTCGAACAGGCGACACCCTGATTAACAGTCAGGTGCTCTAACCGACTGAGCTAAAGAGGC
>ENA-ORCM01000589-ORCM01000589.1-human-gut-metagenome-genome-assembly--contig:-NODE-589-length-34739-cov-10.928625_pt1 | contig 34739 bp, 30 predicted proteins | sample MGYA00242906_ERZ507928 | MGnify/ENA primary metagenome ERZ507928 (study PRJEB26167, sample SAMN06115497) | human gut metagenome | host: Homo sapiens | place: China:Shanxi | collected 2015-05-07...
GATTTCGCTGTCTGCGGACAGCGACCAGATGGCTCTGCCCTCTGGACACCCGCAAGCCTTTCGGGAAAAAGGCTTGACCCAAACCCTTTGCTTTGTACTTATTTGTGCTGATTTTTTTATGATCTTTTTTCTCTCTAATACAGTTATTCTTGCCTTTTTGTATATCTATACAATTTTATACAGTTAGTATATTGTGATAAACAAATGAAAATTCCGCTCCCTTATTCTTCCTTTAAGCTTAAATTAAGCTTTGGCAATTATCATTGATTACAGAAATCGAAAGGAGCACGGAACATGAACAAAAAGATATTCGCAGCAGCGGCTGCTGTGGCTGTTACCGCAGGAGGTGCGGCTGCTATAATCGCCAACGCCTCCTCAGCCAAGGCGGAAGAAGACGTAAGCTACAGAGAATACAGCGTTTCCAAGGGAAACATCACCGTTGGAACAGAGGAAAGCGGCACCCTCTCCCTTGACAGGGAATATGTCTCATTCCCCTGCACCGCCGTGGTCACAGATGTATATGTAAAGACAGGCACAAGCGTGAAGGAGGGCGACGCTCTTCTTAAAGTTGACCCCGATGATGTGGCGGAAGCCAAGAAGCAGTATGAGCTGAAGCTTAGATCTGCTCAGAACGCTCTTGATGAGGCAAAGGACAACCTCACCTCAGGCACCCTTAAAGCTGAGCAGGAGCTTGAAAGCGCCAAGCTCAAAGGCACATCGGCGCAAAGCGAATATGAGCTTTACCTCAGCAAGCAGGAAAACGAAAAGGAGACCTCTGCCAAAAATCTTGCCGACTTGAAAAAGCAGCTTGAAGAATATGAGAATATGACCCTCACCTATGACGATGACTACGCCAAGCTCACCGCATACGAGAATAAGCTCAGCGCGCTTGAAGCGGATCACAAGGCAATGGAAAAGCAGTACAGGGAATATCAGAAAACCGACACTGCCAACAACGAAGCCCTTGAAGCCATAAAGGACGAGTACAGCGCATACACCGAAAAGATTTCCGACACCAGCGAAAGGATAAACTCCCTGAAACAGGCTTACGAGGAAGCAAAGGCAGCTTACGAACAGGCTCAGAGCGAATATGAAGATGCCAAGGAAGCCTACAATGATTCCGTTTATATATCGACTTCTTCCTCCGACAACTCTTCGACCATTCAAAACTCCCAGAACTCAAACACCTCCGCCGAAAGCAAGTATGAAGCCGCTTCCGCAGCACTCACCAAGGCATATAACACCTACAGCGCCGCCAAGACCGCATACTCGGGCTATTATGTCACTTTAGGCGAGCAGATAAGCGACAAGATAGAGGACTACGAGGACAAAATCTCCGCTGCTGAGGAAGTCTGCAAGGCTCACCAGAAGATAACCGACGCATACAAAAGCGAAATGGACGACTTTAACTCCGACATATCCGATTACCGTGAGGAATATGAGGACTACAAGTCCGACTTTACCGACATTTACGGCAATAACGATGCGGATTCCATCAGCGACAGCATTGAAAAGCTTAAATCGGACATTTCTTCCGCACAGCTGAACATCGAAAGCAGTGCGGTAAGCGAAAGCTCCGACAGCCTTAACGCCAAGCAGGAAGCCCAGTTCGCACAGTCCGCCGCAGAGCTGGCAGAGCTTACCTATGAACGCACCATAAGCAGCCTTGAAAGCGATGTGGAGACCAAGCAGGACGAATATGACTCTCTTGTTGAGGAATACGCCGAGTTCTGCGAAAATGCAGGCGATGACGGCGTGATATACGCCCCCATTGACGGAATAGCTTCCTCTGTTTCCGTTTCCGAGGGGGACAGCATTATGCAGAATGCCACTATCGTTACCCTTATGGACACAAGCTCCGTTTACCTCAGCACATCCGTATCCGAGGAGGATATAACCGCTCTTACGGTAGGTCAGGAATGCACCGTCTCCCTTACCGCCTATGACAATAAGAATTTCAGCGGCGAGATAGACACCATTTCCGCAGAGCCTGCCCGTTCCTCAGGCTCAGTAAGCTACACAGTCACCGTAAAGCTTGACACCCGGAACAGCCTTAACGTGCTGGAAGGCATGAGCGGCGATGTTACATTCTTACAGCATCAGGTAACAGATGTTCTCACCGTCAATGTAAATGCCATTACCTTCCGTGACGGTCATTCCTACGTAAAGGTCTATGACGGCAGCGGAAATATCGTTGAAAAGGAAGTCCAGACAGGCTTTACCGACGGCAGAAGCGTTGAGATAACAGGCGTATCCGCAGGCGATAAGCTGCTGGCGGAGATCACTCTCAGCGGCGGAAAGGAATGATCTGAATGAGGATTTCCGAGCTGATAAAAACAGTTTTTATAAATATATTTTCAAACAAATCAAAATGCGCCCTTACCTCTCTCGGAATAGCCGCAGGCTCGGCGACCATCGTGCTGGTGATCGCCATTGGACAGGGTGGCAAGGCTGATGTTGCCGACCAGTTCAAGAACCTGAACGCAGGCGCAATAGAAGTCACTGCAGGTCAGACCGCCGATACCATGATGGAGGGTATGATGGAAAACTTCGGCGGCTCCAGCGGCCCTCCTTCAAGCGGAGGAATGCCTGATTTCGGCGGTATGCCCGACTTTGGCGGTTCCGGCAGCTTCCCGTCAGGCGGCGGAGGACCTGCAGGAGGAGGTTCCTCAGGAAGAGGCTCTTCCGGCGGATTTTCAGGTGCAGCCCGAACAGGAGCCGTGACCCTCACAGAAGAGGACGTTGAGGACATTGCCGCTGTAGTTCCGAACATTGAGTCCATATCTATTATCACCAGCGGAGACGCAGCAGTTGACGGCGGAGACCTCGACGAAGAAACAAATTTCACCACCGCAGGCGTTATGCCCGAATATGCGCAGATAAGCAACCTTTCCGTGCAGTACGGCGAGTTTTTCACCGAGGACGATGAAGAGGACAAAGCAAAGGTCTGCGTGCTGGGCTACAAAACAGCGCAGAACATTTTCGGTGCTGCCTATCTGGCACAGGGCGAAAGCATTTCGATAGAGGGCAAGAATTACGAGGTCGTGGGCGTTCTCTCATCAATGGGAACAGTCTCCTCAGGAATTTCTCCCGATGAAGCAATATACGTACCCTACTCCACAGCCGCAAAGTACATTTTCGGCTCGGACAGCGACCCCAAGATAACCGCCGTAGCTTCCGATGTATCGGAGGTCGAAAACGTAATGGCGGATATCGAGGCGGTGCTTACCCAGAACTATCCCTCAGCCACCTTTACCATAACCGATGCAGGCAGCCAGATGGAAGCGGCAACAAAATCCGCCGACACTCTCCAGATGCTTCTTATCGCCGTGGCTTCCATAGTATTTTTCGTTGGCGGCGTTGGCATTATGAATGTGCTTTTCGTAACGGTCAAGGAACGCACAGGCGAGATAGGTCTGCTGAAAGCCCTTGGCAGCCAGAAATCGGTGATACTTTCCGAATTTCTCCTTGAAGCGGGAATGATAGCCATATTCGGCGGGATCACAGGCGTGGCGGCAGGATATGCGCTTATCCCTGCGGCAGAGCTGCTGGGCACAAGAGCAGAGCCGTCGGTGCCGGCAGGCGTATTGTCGCTGGTATTTGCAGCGGCAACGGGAACTATTTTCGGCTTCTACCCCGCATACAAGGCTTCACGCCTTACACCTATCGAAGCCCTCAGCGGAGAATAAATATGAACATAAGAAAGGCAGATAATATGAATAAGAAAAGCTTTTTCCTTTTGCTTGCCCTGCTGACCCTTAACCTCACTGCCTGCTCGGACAGCGCAGAGGAAACTCAGCAGATAACCACCGCCGCTCCCAACAATTACACCGCAGTTTCAACAGATACAACGGTTTCGGGCGAAGTCACAGCCATTGCAGGCAACTATGTTACACTGGCGCTGGGAACGGTGGAAGAAAACAAAGACGACAGTGATAACAGCAATTCCGATGATAAGTCGGACGGTAATTACGATATGCCGTCGAATCTCCCCGACGCTCCCAACAATGACGGCAGCGGCACTCCTCCCGAAATGCCTGACGGAAATATGCCGTCAGGAGATATGCCATCGGGAGATATGCCCGAAATGCCCTCGGGTGATATGAACGCTCCCGACGGCGCAGGCTTCGGAAGAGGCGGCAGGAAGAGCGCTTCTATCACTAAAAGTGGCGAGGAAAGCAGCTACATGATCCCCGTGGGAATGACAATAGCCGGACTTTCGGGACGTTCCTCCGACTATAGCGGCATAACCGTCGGAACGATCCTCACCCTTACAGTCAGCGAGGACGGCACAGTCCGTGCGGCAAGCGCAGAATAGGAGACAATATGGACGTTATCAGCATGAAGGATATCAGAAAAAGCTATGCCATGGGCGACAGCGTTCTGAACGTGCTAAAGGGCATCGACCTGACAGTAAAGGAGGGGGAATTTCTCGCCATACTCGGGCCCTCAGGCTCGGGAAAATCCACCCTTATGAACATGATCGGCTGCATGGACAGCTTTGACAGCGGCGAATATTATCTCTCAGGCAACGCCGTGCATAAAATGAACGACAAAAGCCTTACAGACCTGCGAAACCGTTATGTGGGCTTTATTTTCCAGAAATATCACCTGATACAGAAATACACCGTGCTGCGCAATGTGATGATGCCACTGCTGCTCCGTGGGCTTACCTCGTCGGAGGCGGAGGCTGCCGCACGGGAGCGCCTTATTCAGCTGGGAATGGGCGAAAGAATGGATCACAAGCCCCATGAGCTTTCGGGCGGTCAGCAGCAAAGAGCAGCCATTGCAAGGGCACTGGTGGGCAACCCAAAGCTGCTCCTCGCCGATGAGCCCACAGGCGCTCTTGACAGCGCCACAGGCAAAGAAGTTCTGAAGCTTTTCGGCGAGCTTAACCAAAAGGGTCATACCATAGTCATGATAACCCACGACCTGAACGTTGCCAAAAGTGCAGGCAGGATAGTCCGCATAGTTGACGGCGAGCTGTTTGAAAATGAGCAGGGATAATAAAAGGAGCTGTTGCAAAAAAATGCAGCAGCTCTTTTATTATTCTATCCCATGTATCACACAATCCGCCCGAGAAAGCTCATTTTCAAGCTCATCATCGGCAGGAACAGCGCAGATATTTATAGTTCCGCCGCCGTAATAGGAGTAAAGCCCCACATCTCCGCTGCGGTAAAAGTCCGAGGGCGGGAATTTGTAATCGTCACCGTAAAAATTTGTTCCGGCAAGTACATACAGCTCCCTGTAAAACGCCTCTGTATCTGCCATATCGGGCAGAACGGTCTCTATCATGTTCATGCTTATGATGCCGAACTTCTTGTTGAGCCAGTCCTGATATCCGTGGTCATCAAAGGTCGCCATTACCTCATATACACCGCCGTTGTCATCGGTAAACAAAGTGATGTTCGGCATGGATAATATCTCCCTGTCCTCGGTAAAGCAGTACGCCATGCCGTCGTTATCCACTAAAGGGGAACACGCCTCATAGCAATTCCACTGAGAAACGGGAGTGAGATAATCCTCCCCGTATTCATCACTGTAAACCGCATTGAAGCTGTTCACAAACTCATCTGCGGTGAAGCCGAACATCAGCACGCCGTCATTGCGAACGGCAGAAATCTCCGCAGTTTCAGCACTCTCGGTCTCCTGAGCTTGCTCAGAAATATTTTGAGTAATCTCAGAAATATTCTGAACAGTCTCAGAAACATTGCCGTCCCGCACCTCTCCGCAGCCGCAGAGAAGCAGCAATATGAGCGGGAAAATTCTTTTCGGCTTAGTGATGCTCGAAAATAACATTTCCGTCCTTTCTGGGCTTTGCCTCGGGAACAGGCTTGTCGGAGTAGCCGAGAATGCAGTTTCCTATGCCCACATAGTTCTCATCAAGTCCCCATTTTTTCATAATGTCCTTTCCAACGGGAGTAGAGAACACCTCACGGGCACGGTGTATCCAGCAGGAATCAACGCCCAGCGCATGAGCCGCATTCATAAGGTTGCCCATAACAAGGCTGCCGTCCTCAACGTAGGTGGGAACACGGCTGTCGGCAAATACAACCACAACAACGGGAGCGCCGTAGAACGGGTCACTGTCTGTTCCCATGACCTTGGCGTTAAGGAAAGAGATGTCGGATATCCTGTCTCTGTCCCTGAGCACCACCATAACGGCGGGCTGCTTGTTCATTCCGCTGGGGGCATATGAGCCTGCATCAAGTATCTGGTCAAGCACATCATCGGGAATGCTCTTGTTGCTGTAAGAGCGCACGCTTCTTCTTGTAATAAGGTTCTGAATGGTTTCGTTCATGATTTTCTTCCTTCCTTTTATCAATACACTATAACATCATCGGTGCGCTCTTCAAGGGAAACGTCCGATATTTTCATATCCACGCCGTATTTTGCGGCAGTCCTGTGAGCCTTGGCGATTATCCTCACCTTGTTTTTGTCAAAGGTTTTCAGGATAAGCTCGTCCTGCTTTTCCCGGGGGATAAATTTCAGAAAATTCTCCAATACTCCCGGAGATTCGGCAGCACTCAGCACCATTTCGGGCAGCGGGATATCTTCCTTTTTCACAAAGGGCAGGATAGCTCTTATTGCCTGAGCGTAATTCAATTCGTCAATATCTATTGTAAGTCTGAATTTCATATATTATCGTCCTTTCGCATTATGTGATTATATTATACAGCAATGGTATAAAAAATTCTACAGATATAAATTAAATATAATCTGCATACAAGAAAAAGCACGTACCTAAGGGTGCCCCTTTAAGTACGTGCTTTCATTGTTTAAGAATTCAGCTTAGTCCGAACGATCAAACATCGTCCTCGTAAACCTCAACTTCGCAGTCGCCTGTGAAAACGACATACTTGCCGCCCTCGGTGATCTCGAAGGAGAATGTTCTGTCATCACCAACGGAACCGTCGGAAATGAATCTGAACTGACCCTCGGAGGTTCTGTCAAGAGCTGTGCCGTCTGCACCCTTGGAAGCGCCGGTCATTGTCATGGTGATCTGTACCTTTGCAATGCCCTTGAATGCGCTGAGGTTAAGCTGTCTTACCTCGATAGCGCCGTCAAACATTGCCAGCTCATCAGCGGTAAGGAACTTGCCCTTGTTGGAAAGGTCGATATCTGTTACTTCGTCAGCGTCGATATCGTCGCTGTTGATGGTTACGGAATATCCGCTGTAAACGAATGTTGCGTTTACATTGTCCTTCTGAGCAAGAAGCTCAAGAACTCTTCTGAGGATAATGTCATCGGATTCCATGATGATAACTACCTCAGAACCGGAAGCTGCCTGACGGATAGCATAGCCTGCTCTTGCTGAGCTGTACGCATTGCCGCCTGCATAACGGCTTGCTGCACAATCTGTGCTGCCGTTGGAAGGATACTTTGCTGTAGGATCGGTGCCGTCTCCGTTGTAGCCTGTGGGAACAGGGTCGGGAGTAGGCTCGGGATCAGGATTGGGCTTAGGATCGGGATCGGGGTTAGGATTAGGATCGGGCTTGGAGCTGTCAGAACCGATATTAACTGTATATGTAACAGTTACGGAGCTTGCAGCCTCGCCGGAAGCGCCCAGTGTGTAATTGGGATAGTAAACGTCGCCCTCGTTCATTACGTTGCTGAGACCGATGGTAACAGGAACGGAAACAGTAGAGTCAGCATCGTAGGAATCGGGAAGAACGATAGAGGTCATAACGTCCTCAATAGCCTTTGCAGGGAGAGGAGCGTGGTCACCCTCGGAAGCGATAAGCTCCATTGTGATTGTCTGAGAACCGATAGCAGCTGTGATAGCGGAAGAAACAGCGGAAGCGTCGGAGTTGTAATCAACATCAATGGTCATGGGACCGCTTACGGTGTAATCATCATAGAAGGTAGGCTTCCAAGCCTCAAAGTTGATAACGCAGGTAGCTGTGGTAACCGCATCGGCAGAAAGCTCATACTTTGCTTTTCCGACAGTGGTAAGAGCAAATGCTGCAACACCTGCTGCTCCGTCAGATGAAACTGTAAGAGTGTAGTCATCGGAAGTAAGCATATCAATGCCGCTTACCTTGACAGCACCCTTGATAAGCTTTACCTGAGCATCTGTATCGGTAGTGTAAACTGTGATGGAATCGGGAAGTGTTACTACGGGGGTAATGGTCTTTATCTTGCTGCAGTTTGAGTAAACGGAAGCAGAAGATACGGTAAGATCATTGGCGCCTGCGGAAACAAAGAGCTTGGCAACATCAGAGAAATCTGTGCTGCCGCCTGCTGCTGTCCATGCTGCAGCCATATCAGCCATCATGTAGTAAGCAACGCCGTCGGCAACGCCGTCAGGCTTTACCTTTATCCAGTTAAGGGGAGAAGTATCACCCTTGCTGTCGCTGAGAACAAGGTCAGGGCGATCCGAGCTTGTATATTTGACAGCAATTACAGAATTGCCTGCCAGTACCTCGGGGGTAACGGTCTTGTCAGTGCCTACTTCGGTGAAAGCAGCCTGACCCCAAGCGCCGCAGCTTCCGCTGGACTGGTCGAAATCATACTTATAAGCGGGAAGTGTGGGAGCAGAGAAGCTTGATATCTCAACAAGCTCAACAGATTTCAGTGTTGCAGTAACGGCAATATAGTTCTGAACATTTCCGGCTATATGGTCATCAACCTTAAAATCCGAAGCAGGAAGGTAGCAGTAATATTCTTTATCCTTTGAACTGGTAGCAGGAACCAGATTTTTACTGCTCTTGATGGTTCCGTCGTAGAACTGACCTGCATTATACCAGCCGCTGTAGGAGCCCCAGCCCCAGCCTGCGACCTCGCTCATTTTGTTTTTGCCGTCACCGATCTCAGGTGCAGTGTCAAAATCCATGGTTACCTTTACATAATTTGCGGAAGTAAAGCTTGACTCGTCGATTCCGTAAAGGCTTACCCAGCAAGAATCATACTGAGACATAACGGGGTTGCCGTCAATGCTGAAGGTTTTGATAACACTTTCAGTGCCATTAGGTCTATCGACCGGAGCAGCTTCAGCAGTCATAGGTGCAAATGCCATAACGCTTACGGTCATCGCAAGAGCTGTTGCAGAAGCTATACATCTTTTAAGCTTCATTTTTGTCTCCTCCTTGAAAAAATTTGATTAAATCCTTTGTTTATGAAAGAAACATCATATGCCGATATCTCTCCCATAAATATTCACAAGCTAATTTTAACACATTTTTGTCAAATCTTCAACTGTCATTTTTACAGATTAGCCAAGTGTGTTTTTTGTATGTTTGCACAAAAATCTTTCAGCTGTATTCAATTTAACTTTCCATTATTCCTAAAATTGTGAGTGAAGTGTTGGTGCTGCCCTCGGCAAGCTTTATCTCAACCGTGTGCTTTTCGCTGTCCTTGGAGATAAGTATCTGCTGAGTTTCGCCATAGTTGCCCCAGCCGCCCTTGAAATCAGCGTCAAGAGTGCCCTTTCTTTCGCCGTCAACGTAAACATCATACTTGCCGCCCTTGCCGTCAACCTTTTTCAGGTAGAAGAAGCCAAGGCACTTGCACTCTGTCTCAAATTTAAGATATCCCTCGCCCTCGGTAACGAAGTTGTCGGGGAAAAGCTCGGGATAAACGGAGTTTCCGCCCTGCTCAAAGCCACTTATCTCCCGGGGAGTGATATCCGATGCGCCGAGCATCTTTGCGTCCTTGTAATAATCGGCAGTGTAAGCGGGAGTATCAAAAGCAACGCTGCTGTCGTCAATATTGTCAAGGTCGTCATAAACACTGTCAAGATACCTGCTTACCAGCTGACCGATAAGCTTGTGGCCCTCGTCATTGGGGTGGATATTGTCGGGGGAAACGTCCTTCCAGTCAAGAGTGCCCGCAGAGACCTCGGGATAAACCACAGCCCTGTAGCTGAGCATGGGCAGGTCATATGCAGCGCCTATCTCCTTGTGGGTCTCCCACAGGCTGGTGCCATCCTCCTGAGTGGTGAACAACAGCATTACCGCAGGCTGGCTGTCGCAGTTAAGTATCTTTCTTACAAGGCTGTCGTAGGAATACTTGTTCATAAGCTTGTCGGTGTCGTTTACGGAAAATTCCACGATGACTGCATCGGGCTTGCTGTCAAGAAGCTGAGTGTCAACTCTGTGCACGCCCAGATAGGAATTTGTGCCGCCGATGCCCGCATTCACAAAATTAACATTGCTCTGAGGGAATTTTTCCACCCAGTACTTGTGAAAAAGCTCGGCATAGCAGTTGTTGTGGTCAGTGGCACTGCTTCCCTGAGTAATGGAGCCGCCGATAACGCCCACAGTGATGTCCTCGCCGTTTGCAGCCTTTTTCATAGCCTTTGCAAGGCGAGCCTTGTTGCCCTCGCTGACAACAGCTCTCTCGTACATAGCGTCCGTAAGCCCCTTGGAGAGGTCAACAGGCTCAGTGGGAACAGCCTCGGTCGCCATGGTAACAGGAGCTGGAGCGCTCTGGGCAGCAGTTGTCTCGGCAGGAGCGTCCTCTGCACTGTCAGTCTGTCCGCAGGCAGCAGCAGATAGGCATATCGTCAGAGCGCACAAAGCGGCAATGATCTTTTTATTCATATCAAAACGTCCTTTCAAATCACATTTGCACACATTATAACACACAAGCGCAGTTTTTACAATAGATAATATGAATCATCTGCCTGATGCGCCCAAATATCGCCAAAAATTCCGCTCCCCTATTGACACTTTTTCGAACTGATGGTATAATTTAGTTAGCATATGCTAATATAAACAAAGGGGATTTGAAATGAAAGAATATGGCCCTGAGAAAATGATCTCAGACAGCAGATTTTCCGTGCTTTTTGCAGATTCTGACAAAGCCATGCAGGAAAAGGTACTGAGCCGCATAGACAGGCTTGTCAGCGACAACAGGCCATATGCCGATGATAAGAACTACGGCTTTTTGTGCAACCTTTTCACCTCGCTGGCGTTTGTGTTCTCGTATGAAGAGCGGGGCAGAACAAGAGAGGAAAGCATAGCAATAGTGCGGAACGCCATGTACGACTTTGTAAAGCCACAGATAAATACGATGAAAAAGCTGTCACGTCTGCCTGTGTTCGTGCCGTTTCTGAAAGTGTATATGTCAATAAAGATCCGCAGAACAGCAGGCTACGGCTGGAACATCGAGCTACCGCAGGCACCGAAGAACACATTTTCCATGATAACCCACGACTGTATTTTTGACCAGCTGTTCAGGAAATACGGCATACCCGAGCTTACGGCTGTGTTCTGCCATGTAGATGATATCATTTACGACTCGCTTCCCGGAGCAGATTTTGTTTATACCCAGCAGATAGGAAACGGCGGAAGCTGCTGTGATTACAGTTTTGTAAGGAAATAAGATATATTAACGATATTAACAGGGACTTGCAGACAAAATGCAAGTCCCTGTTGCTTTTGTTTGTGCTGATTTTTCCAACAGTCCACTTATCACGCAAAAGCGGCAGGCTCTCGCCTGCCGCACATAAGGATACGCATTGCTGCGTTATAATCATCTGCCCCTGTGCTTTTCATCTCGCCCTCGGTAAGTCCCAGCCACGAAAGAAAAATATACGCTTTGGCATCTCTGCCGCACTCTGCGGTGCACTTGCTGATATCGTCAAAACAGGTTATAATTTTGATATGCCTCCTCGCATCGGGATACTGTAATTGTCATACTCCTATTATACCAGTTCGTCTGAAAAAAAATCCCGACACACCGCAGTGCATCGGGATTTTTATTATCTCAAAATTAAAGCATATGTGCTCTCAGCTCATCGGGAGTCTGGGGGCAAAGGTATGCGGGAGCTACGTCGAAAATGGTCTTGCAGCCGCTTGCGCCCTCTGCGTTAAGCTTGTATGCTGCTCTTGCAAATGCAACCAGCACGCCTGCGGTGAACTCAGGGTTGGAGTCAAGCTTCAGGCTGAATTCCATAACGTGCTTATTATCGCCGTTGCCTGTCTTGCCAGTTCTGATAACAAAACCACCGTGAGGTATTCCGCTGTGGTTCTTTTCAAGCTCCTCCTCGGTGATGAAATGAACGGTAGTATCATAGTCGGAGAAGTAGTTGGGCATGGTCTTGATATCATGCTCGATCTGAGCCAGGTCTGCACCCTCCTCAGCAACTACGAAGCACTCTCTTGTGTGCTTTTCACGGGTGGTGAGAACGGGATTTTCGCCGTTTCTTACCTTCTCGAGAGCGGACTCAACGGGAATGGTGTACTGCTTGCCGTTCTTAACGCCCTTTACACGTCTGATAGCATCGGAGTGACCCTGGCTTACACCCTTGCCCCAGAATGTGTAGTCGCTTCCCTCGGGAAGAACTGCGTTGCCGTACATTCTCATAAGAGAGAACAGTCCCGGATCCCAACCAACGGAGATAACACCGATCTTGCCGGACTCCTTAGCAGCCTTGTCAACATCTGCGAAATGCTCGGGGATCCTTGCGTGAGTATCGAAGCTGTCAACTACGTTGAAATACTTTACATACTCAGGGGTCTGGGTGGGAAGGTCATTTGCGCTTCCTCCGCAGAGGATAAGAACGTCGATCTCGTCCTTGTGAGCTGCTGCATCGTTTACGGAATAAACGGGAACGCCCTCTGTCATTATCTTTACAGAAGCGGGATCACGGCGTGTAAAAACTGCCTTGAGGCACATATCTTTGTTCTGACGGATAGAGAACTCAACGCCTCTTCCAAGGTTGCCGTAGCCTAAAATACCGACACGGATCATAAATATCAATCTCCCTATAAAATAATAATATTCATTAACGCAGAAAAGCAAAATGACCGACCTGCGGACGTCCCTGCCGCCCATATGCAAGCCGACCGTTATTTTCCTGCAAAGCAATGCACAAATTTATAATAACAAAAAAATCCGCAAAAGTCAATACCCTCCGAACAAATTAAGTCAGAAAATATAAACCCATGCGGACTTTTTTATTTATTTTAATGCAAGTAAGCGGCTTATGCAGTTGCATCATTCGCTGTATTTTGAATCTATTCCCAGATATTCTTCCAGCGTAAGGCCGCTGTCATAGACCTTTTTGGCAGTCTCCTTACCAAGGTATCTGATGTGCCAAGGCTCATACATATAGCCCGTTACATCCTCGCCGTCCTCGGGATATCTGATGATGAAGCCATATTCCCAGCAGTGTGCCTTGACCCACACATACTCGTCGGTATCGGCAAAGGAGATGTCGATGGTGTTCATATCAAAGGCAAGCCCCGTCTGATGCTCGGAATGGCCCGGGCGGGCGGAATAGCGGTCAGCCTCTGCCTTGCCGCTGCGCTGTACATATCTGTCGTAAAGCCCCGACTGATATTCATAGGAGCGAAAGCCCGATGATACGTATATGTTCAGCCCATCCTTTGCGGCTGCGGCCTGCATATCGTCAAAAGCCGCCTGAGCCTCGGGGTCAACGCCCGGGTTATAGTCCGCAGGGAGAGCGTAGGTCTTGTTTGCAATGAGAATACCGCCTATGTATGTAAGTCCCGGAGCCACCTTGACGGTCACGTTCACTTTTGCTGTAACGTTGGGGCTGGCAGCGGAAGCCACGGTGACAACGCACGTACCCTCACCCACAGCGGTGATATTTCCAAGCCCATCTACCTTTGCAATGCTTTCATCGGAGCTTGTCCATATCTCGGATTTATCGGGAGCGCTTTCGGGTGACATGGTAACAATGGGCATCTTGTGTTCGCCCTGAGAAAGCGTCACATCGTAAAACGTAAGCTCAATGCCTGTAACAGTGCCCGTGCTTTCTGCCTGAGCGCCCTCATAAACCGCCTCGGTTGTCGTAGTTTCAGCTGCTGAGGTCTCTTCTGCCGAATTTTCAGCAGCCGCAGGTGCTTCGGTCTGTACCTCCTCCGCAGCAGTTGTTTCCAAGACTGTGGTTTCATCGGCAGGCTTTTCACTTTCGGATATCGTCTCCGATGTTATTTCTTCCGAAACAATTTCAGATGAAACAGCAGTGGTGACATCGACAGATGCGTCAGTATCCTCGGTCACGGCAGAGGTCTCCGCCATTACGGGTATATTTTCTTCCACCTGAGTGCAGGCGGTAAGCATAAGAACAGCAGCCAGCGCCGCCGCAAATCTTTTCATATAGCTTCCTCCGATATACATTATAATAGTATAAAAGGATAAAAAAAACGCCGAGACTATTGTCTCGACGAATCGTGGAGCGGATTACGAGGCTCGAACTCGCTACCTCCACCTTGGCAAGGTGGCGCTCTACCAGATGAGCTAAATCCGCAATATGGTGCCTCCGGACGGAATCGAACCATCGACACGGGGATTTTCAGTCCCCTGCTCTACCGACTGAGCTACAGAGGCAAAATGGCGACCTGGATGGGACTCGAACCCACGACCTCCGCCGTGACAGGGCGGCGTTCTAACCAACTGAACTACCAGGCCGAATATTGTGCGGAATTGTTTTTGCGAACAATTCCGCATCATTTTGGTGGGAACAATAGGGCTCGAACCTATGACCCTCTGCTTGTAAGGCAGATGCTCTCCCAGCTGAGCTATGCTCCCATTCGCCCGATATTGTTGGGCTTCCGCTTGTCTTTTGAGAACCGCTGTCCTCAACCGACTTGTTTATTCTACTACATTCAGCAGAAAAAGTCAAGGGGTTTTTCAAAAAAAATTTTGGTTTGTGACATTTGCCGACAGATATGCTGTTTTACACATATACAGTTAGATATTATGCACATCAAAATCAGCACTTTTTTGAAATATCCGCAGCAGAGATCCCGCTGCGGATATAAAATGCCGAAAAATATTTTTACAGACTTTCACCGAAACCAAATTTATTTCCAAGCCATGTTTTTACAAGCTCTATCCACACAATACACTCACGCTGAATGCCATATCCGCCCTTGTCCTGGGTGAACTCATTGGCAAGCGCCAGCCCATGTCCCCCGTCGGGAAAAATGTGCAGCTCGCAGTTTACGTCCTTTTCTTTCAGCGCCATGGCAAAAAGCATGGAATTTTCCGAGGGAACCACATCATCCGTAAAGGTGTGCCAGATAAAGGCAGGGGGAGTGTTCTCCGTCACCTGCTTTTCAAGGGACATTTTTTCAAGCATCTCCTTATTCTCGCCGTATGGTACCCCCAGCAGCGCCTCAAAGGAGCCACGGTGAGCATACACGCCCGAGGATATAACAGGGTAGCACAGTATCATTCCCGCAGGCCTAAGCTCCTGTGCTGTAAGCCCCACAGAGCGGCATATAAAGTCCTCACCGCTGAAAATGCCGTAGCTTGCCGCCAGATGACCTCCAGCAGAGCCGCCCATAATGATGATCTTGTCCGCCAGAACGTTCCACCTGTCCGCATTTTCACGGATTATCTTCCACGCCTGAGCGATCTCCAGCAGCTGTGTGGGATATACCGCAGGCTTTACCGAATATGTAAGCACCGCCGCATGATAGCCCATAGCGGTGAACTGGAGCGCCAGAGGCTCCCCCTCCTTGTGGGACACAAATTCATATCCTCCGCCCGGGCAGATGAACACCATAGGTCTCCTGCTGTACTCAAAATATTCCGAGCTGTCAACGATATATGTGCGCAGGGTGGCATTATCCCCCGAGCCCTCTGCTTTTATCTTAAAACTCTCAATTATCATAGCTTCTCCTTTAAGCAAGACTGCTCATTACAATATTTTTTATCTTTCTCACCAGCACGCCCGATCTGCCCACGCCTGCCTGCTGTGTGCCGAAAAGCAGCGTGATGCCATGGGCAGGCTCATTTGAAAAGAACGTGCCGAGCCAGCCGTCCCAGCCGTATTCTCCCTTGGTTGAAAACAGCGATGTCATGCTCTCGTCGTCGCATACACGCATAAGATTACCGTATGTATAGCCTGTCATCCAGCCCCAGCCCTCTACCAGCTGATGCTTCCGGTGGGGTGCCAGACCTCCGTGAGTGAGGAATCTCACCGCCGCACGGGGCATTATGCAAATGCCGTTATATTCTCCGCCGTTCATAAGCATTTGGGCAAACTTGGCATAATCATCAAGGGTGGAGCACAGACCCGCTCCGCCTGACTGGAACGCAGGGATGTTATCCCTCTCATACGCAAGACCAAGATGATTTGTTTTCATCTCATACAGACCGTTTTCCGAATAGTCATACACCTTTGCAAGACGTGAGGATTTTTCCGCAGGCACATAAAAATCCGTGTCATTCATGCCCAGCGGCTCAAAGAAACGCTTTTTCAGGAAATCACGGAATGACATTCCGCTGACCCTTTCCACAAGCGCACCAAGAATATCGGCGGAAGCGCCGTACATGAACCGCTCCCCCGGCTCAAAGCAAAGGTCAACGTGGGACATCATCTCCGCAAACTCCCGGGTAGTCACAGGCGAGTCGGAGCGCAGCCGCTGCTCTACTGTCCAGAACACCGTTCCGCTTTGTCTGCCGCCCTCAGTGGCTCCGTCAGGGTATGGGATACCCGAGGTCATATTCAGCAGGTCACGGACTGTGATGTGATTTTTCGCCCCACACCTTTCGCCGTCGGCGTTCACATATGAGCAGGCAAATTCGGGCATATAGTCCGACAGCCACGCTCCCATGTCTATCTTCCCCTCGGAAGCCAGCAGCACCACCGCTGCGGCAGTTATTGGCTTTGTCTGGGAATACAGTCGGAAGATAGTATCACGCTCAACAGGCAGGCTGTTTTCAATGTCCCTCATACCGTACTGGCAATACACCTCCCTGCCGTTATGCAGCACAAGCACATTTGCGCCTGATACGTCGCCGTTTTCAACAGCAATTTTCAAAGTTTCGTTTATCTGAGATATCATTTTGCACCTCTCACGGGCTGACCCGTGCCTTATTTTTACTTTACCTGTATTTTAGCACATATCGCTCCTCTTTGCAAGACAATTTGACAGAATAAAACTGCCTGCGTCAACACACTGTAAACAAAAAAACTGTATTTTATCCTTGCAACCTTGGTGATTGTGTGATATAATTATTTGAATAGGGGAATTTCATTACACGAAAGGATCATCAGAATGAACAACGATTTTTATTCCGAGCAGCTTGTGGCAAAAAAGTCAGGCGGCTCCGAAACAGCCAAGAAAATACTCATAGGCGTGCTTACCGCTCTTGTGGCAGCCTTTCTTTTCCTTATAATTATTTTCCCGCTGAGCCTGCTGCTGGTGGGTCTGGTGTTTTACGGCGGATATTATCTTATGACAGGCATCGACACCGAGTATGAATATATCCTCACCAACGGCGACCTTGATATCGACAAGATAACAGGCAAGCGCAAGAGAAAGCGTCTGCTCAGCACAAAGATAGGCGACTTCACCGCCTTCGGCAAGCTGGAGGAAGCTCCCGAGGCAGCCGACAAGGTAACTACCGTCCTTGTTACCGACGGCACAAACGAGGGCGCATATTACGCCGATTTCAGGCACCAGAGCGCAGGAAATGTCCGCCTTATCTTCACTCCCAACGAAAAGACCATGGAGGGCGTAAAGATGTTCCTCCCCAGACAGCTCAAAGCTGAAATGATGAGAAAGAAGTAAGCAAATAAATACTCATTGTATATATTTAATCAGATATATACAATGAGTATTTTTATATGCTATGAAAAAGCCGCCTCAAACGAGACGGCTTTTGATTTTATAGGGTTTTATCAAAGAATTTTGATGTCGCCGATAAGAGGCAGGGGCTTATCGCTTGCCTGGCACGCATTAACAAGGTTAATGATAGCAAAAACAAATACAACAAGACTGATGATACCCGAGATATACTTTATAATGGGTATGTAATTAAGGATCGAGCAGGCAACAGAGCAGCCGAAAATAATCAGCGACTGATTTGCACGGAACTTGAGATATTCGGAATTTTTCTGGTTCTCAACTACCAGAGGAAGAAAGAACAGGAATGGGAAAACCGACATAAGGATACCCATACCCTTGTTTGCGTTTGCGTCTTCCTGGCTGAAATTGTAATTTGCCATTTTTTTACCCCTTTCGTGATAACAATGAAGTTTTATTCCAAAGTAAGAGTTACTTGATAACTCTTACTTTGATTACGTTCTCTGCAGCGGAAAGCTTTGCAGCGATGTCCTCGCTGATGTTGCCTGCTGCGTCAATGAGCGTGTATGCGTAATCCTTCTTGGAAGCATTTATCATGTTGTCGATGTTGATGGAAGCCTTTCCGAGGATAGTTGTGATCTCGGAAATAACAGCGGGAACATTCTTATGCAGAACGCAGATCTTTGTGCCTGCGGCATTCATCTCTGCATTGGGGAAGTTTACGGAATTTCTGATGTTTCCGTTCTCAATGTAGTCGATAAGCTCGGAAGCAGCCATAACTGCGCAGTTGTCCTCGGACTCGGGAGTGGAAGCGCCCAGGTGAGGAACGCAGATAACGTTCTTTACGCCGATAAGCTCATCGGAGGGGAAGTCAGTGATGTAGCAAGCGATCTTGCCGCTTTCAACAGCAGCCAGAACAGCAGCGGTATCAGCCAGCTCGCCTCTTGCGAAGTTGAGTATTCTTACGCCGTCCTTCATAACAGCGATGGACTTTTCACAGATAGTGCCCTTGGTATCAGCATTGTAAGGAACGTGGATAGTGATATAGTCGGAAGCAGCATAGAGGTCGTTAACATCGGTAACGGTCTTTACGCCGGGCTTAAGGGAAAGCGCAGCCTTTACGGAGAGGAAAGGATCGTAGCCGATCACCTTCATGCCAAGGCTCATTGCGGCATTTGCGACCAGAACGCCGATAGCGCCCAGACCGATAACGCCGAGCTTCTTGCCCATGATCTCAGGACCTACGAACTGGCTCTTGCCCTTCTCGACCAGCTTTCCTACCTCGTCGCCCTTGCCCTTGAGGGTCTTGATCCAGTCCATAGCAGCCGGGATCTTTCTGGAGGACAGCAGCAGACCTGCGATGACAAGCTCCTTAACGGCGTTTGCGTTTGCGCCGGGGGTGTTGAATACTACAACGCCCTTTTCGGTGCACTTGTCGATCGGGATATTGTTTACGCCTGCGCCAGCTCTTGCGATAGCGAGGAGGTTCCCGGGCAGCTCCATCTCGTGCATGGAAGCGGAGCGTACCAGGATAGCGTCAGGGTCCTTTTCATCGTCGCTTACGGCGTACTTGCCCTTGTCGAGCAGGTCGGTGCCGCACGCGGCTATCTTATTGAGTGTAAGTACGTTATACATTTCAGTGAATCTCCTTTACAGAACTCAGCCATTCTCAGACTCGAACTTCTTCATGAATTCAACCAGCTTCTCAACGCCCTCGATAGGCATAGCGTTGTAGATGGAAGCTCTCATGCCGCCTACGGTTCTGTGACCCTTGAGGTTTACGAAGCCAGCCGCGGTAGCCTCCTTGACGAACTTGGCGTCAAGCTCCTCGTTGCCGGTAACGAACGGAACGTTCATCAGAGAGCGATCCTGCGGAACGACGGTACCCTTGAACAGCTTGCTCTGGTCGAGAAAATCGTAAAGGATCTTAGCCTTCTTCTCGTTGTGGACCTTCATAGCCTCGAGTCCGCCCATCTTCTTGATCCACTTGAACACCTTGCCACAGATGTAGATAGCATAGCAGTTCGGGGTGTTGTAAAGGGAGTCGTTGTCAGCCTGGGTCTTCCACTTGAGCATGGTGGGAGTTCCGGGGAGAACGTGGTCGGTTATGAGATCCTCGCTGATAATTGAAATAACGAGACCTGCAGGACCTACGTTCTTCTGAACGCCGCCGTAGATAACGCCGTACTTTGTAACGTCAACCGGCTCTGACAGGAAGCAGGAGGACACGTCAGCAACCAGTGTGTGACCCTTTGTGTTGGGGAGGGTCTTGAACTTGGTGCCGTAGATGGTGTTGTTCTCGCAGATGTAAACATAGTCAGCGTCCTCGGGGATATCGAGGTCGGAGCAGTCGGGGATATAGGAGAAGGTCTTGTCTGCGGAGGAAGCCACTGCAACTGCGTCGCCGTAGATCTTTGCTTCCTGGTAAGCCTTCTTAGCCCACTGACCTGTGATTATGTAAGCCGCCTTCTTGTTCTTCATGAGGTTCATCGGAACAGCTGCGAACTGCTGTGAAGCGCCGCCCTGAAGGAACAGTACCTTGTAATTATCCGGAATATTCATGATTTCGCGGATATCCTTTTCGGCTTCCTTGATGATAGCGTCGTATGCCTTTGAACGGTGGGACATCTCCATAACGGACATGCCTGTGCCCTTGTAATCAAGCATTTCGTCTGCTGCTGCGCTGAAGTTATAAACTCTCATTGAATTGCCTCCTGTAATGTTTGCTGTCATATGATGACGCGCGGACTGCCAAACCGCTTTGCAGTCTGCATTGATGAATCAACACTTCTATTATAAGACAATTTTCCCGTTATGTCAAGACTGAAATACCCGTTATGCAAAATAATTTTCTCTTTTCTGCAATTTCCGGACTTGCTTCTTGCGGAAAACGGAGTGCGGCGGTGAATTAATTCTCATGCGTGTATCCGGGATTGACGGAGGGGCGGCGTGCGTTTCACGGCGTATGGGGGATTTTGGCTGAAACTTGTTTTTTATTGCACTATCCTAGATTCTAGTGCGCGAAGCGCTATTGTTTTTCGGTTCCTTTTGTTACAAAAGGAACCGGGGCGTGGGGCGGAGCCCCACTACTCCGTGCTAAGCACGGTGACTCCGCATGGAGTGCGGCAAAAGAAAAAAGCGCTAAGGGGGGAAGAGGGGGGAAAACAAGAGTTTTCCCCCCAGCAACACTACAAGTCTGTACAAATCTTACTTCAAAACAGTCCACTGGACTGTTTTTTAGGAAAGTCTGATTAAGTGGTGATGTTGCTCCGTGGAAAAACTCTTCGTTTCTCAGTCAAACTACGTTTGTCTCCCCGACTCGGACCCCTTTAGCGCTTTTTTATGGAGAATTTCGCCGTCTGCGGACGGCGACGAGGGCGCTGCCCTCGACCTGCAAGGGGACGCGTCCCCTTGACCCCAATCAGGGGATTGTGAAGAATCTACATTATAGTTTCCCACCCATCAAGCCACAAACAGCCCCGATATCTGCGCGACTGCGAGGCACCCGATAACTCCCGCGCAGGTAGGCAGCAGGAACGCCGCCAGCGCCCACTTCCAGCCGCCTGCTTCCTTCCTGACGGTCAGCAGCGAGGTCGAGCACGGCCAGTGCATGAGCGAAAACAGCATAGTGCATACCGCCGTGCGCCAGGTCCAGCCGTTTTCCCCGAGGAGCTGCGCCAGCGCCGGGAGCGACAATTCAGTCAGGCTGCCCTGCGACAGATAGCACATTATGATTATCGGTATAACTATCTCGTTGGCGGGAAGTCCGAGAATGAACGCCATCAGTATCACGCCGTCCATTCCGAGCAGCTTCGCGAACGGGTCAAGCGCCCCGGTGCAGTACGACAGCAGCGAACTTCCGTCAACGGTGACGTTCGCAAGTATCCATATCACCGCTCCGGCAGGCGCGGCTACTGCGGCGGCTCTCCCAAGCACGAACAGCGTGCGGTCAAGCAGGGAGCGCACTATCACCTTCCCGAACTGCGGTTTTCTGTAGGGCGGAAGCTCCAGCGTGAAGCCGGAGGGCTGCCCGCGAAGTATCGTAGCCGAAAGGAATTTCGAAGCCGCAAAGGTCATTCCCACGCCGAGGAGCACCGCGGCGGTCACTATCGCGGCAGACAGCGCCGATTCGCCGAACCCTCCGGCAGTCCCCACGAAGAACACCGAAGCGAGGGTAAGAATGAACGGGAACTTTCCGTTGCAGGGAACAAACGCGTTTGTCAGCATTGCGATGAGCCGCTCGCGCTTGCTGTCGATTATCCGGCAGCCGACTATACCCGCCGCGTTGCACCCGAATCCCATCGCCATGGTCAGCGCCTGCTTTCCGCAGGCATTGCACCTCTGAAACGGCTTGTCGAGGTTATAAGCTACCCTCGGCAGGTAGCCGGAATCCTCCAGCAGAGTGAACAGCGGGAAAAAAATCGCCATCGGCGGCAGCATTACCGCCGTGACCCACGCAAGCGTGCGGTAAGCGCCGTCCACCAGGACGCCGCTCAGCCACCACGGAGCGCCGCTCATCAGCTCCGACAGCCGCTCCCCGAGCCAGCCAAGCCCCGCCGAAAGGAGCTGTGACGGGTAATTCGCGCCGCTTATCGTCAGCCAGAACACTACCAGCAAAAGCAGTATCATCAGCGGAAATCCCAGCGCCCTCCCGGTCAGAAGGCGGTCTGCGCGGCGGTCGGCACGGCGGCAGCCCGCACATTCGCTGACGGCACCGTCTGCGGCTTCCTCGGAGTTCAGCGTTATGCAGGAAACTATGCGGTCGCGGAGGATATCGAGAGTTATATCGTCCTCGGCGAGCCGCATTCTGCCGCGTTCCACCGCCGCGCTTATCTCCGGGTCGGAGAGCAGGTCGGCGCCTAGGAACTTCCCCGCTTCAGCAGCGAGTGCCCTGTCCCCCTCGATGAGCCGCAGCGCGAGCCAGCGCGGATTGAGCAGCTCCCCGAAGCGCTCCCGCAGGACTGGTTCGGCGCAGCCTATCGCAGATTCCACCGGCGTGATGTAGTGAAGCCGTTTCGGGTGCAGCTCCGTTTCGCCGCAGCACAGGCGGTCGAGGGCTTTCGTCAGGGCTTTCAGGGTGCGCTTGTCGTGCGCGGCGGTCCCGACCACCGGAACGCCGAGATTCTCCTCAAGCTGCTTTAGGTCGAGGGTTATCCCGCGGCGCTTCGCCTCGTCGCAGAGGTTCACGCAGACCAGCGTTTTCGGGCAAAGCTCCATGACCTGGAGCGCGAGGTTCAGGCTGCGCTGAAGGCAGGTCGCGTCGCAGACCACCACCGCCGCCTCCGCACCGCCAAAGCACAGGAAGTCCCGCGCGGCTTCCTCCTCGGCAGAATGAGCCAGCAGCGAGTAAGTCCCCGGGATATCCACCAGGACATAGCCGGAGCGCTCGGTTTCGCAGAACCCCTGCGCGGCGGCGACGGTCTTGCCGGGCCAGTTTCCGGTGTGCTGGCGCATTCCGGTCAGGGCATTGAAGATGGTGCTTTTCCCGACGTTGGGGTTTCCCGCTATCGCGACTACCCTGTCGTCAGGGGAGCGGCGCTTTATTTCAAGCGAGGTCTCAGCCGCCGCAAACCCGGTGGAGCTAGAGGTCAGTCCCATCTGCCGCCTCCCTCACAAGAATGTCGCGGCTGTCAGCCGACCTGATTGCGATAACTGCTCCGCGTATGCAGTACGCCGCAGGGTCTCCCATCGGACTTACCCCAACGCACTCCACCCGGGTCCCCTCCACAAGACCTATATCCAGGAGCCGGCGGCGCATGCTCCCATGAACCCTGAGCCGCTCTACCACGGCTGTTTCTCCCGGCTTTATCTCATTTAGGCATTTTTCCATGACCATTCCCCTTTACTGATTTTTCCGGGCAGAATGCACCCGTTCGGTACATTATATGAATGTTCGCAGAAGTGTGACACAAAAATCCCGTGCAGTCTCAGCAGGACTGCACGGGATTTTGAATTACATATATGAGCAGCTATTACTTCGCCGGGTCGATGAACTCCCTGTAGTCATACAGGTACTTCACGCCGGAAGCCACTGTCAGCACCGCCGCAATGTACATCAGAACGTCGCTGATGATCTGTATCGGGAATGCCTCCGGGGAAATCGCGCCGAACTGCGCCAGGATCCACATAAAAAGTATCACACAGATAGCCGCCATAGTCATTGCGGTCTTGAGCTTTCCGAGCATTCCCGCCGCGATAACTGCCTTCTTCTCGCTGGAAGCCGCCACAAGGCGCACTCCGGAAACCACGAACTCACGAGCCAGTATCAGCGCTGTTACCCACGCGCTGCACCAGCCGAGCTGAACGAAACAGACCAGCGCCGCCGCGACCAGTATCTTGTCCGCGAGCGGATCAAGGAACTTTCCGAAGCTGGTTATCATGTTGTATTTCCGGGCGATCTTGCCGTCCAGCATATCGGTTATGCTGGCTATCGCGAACACCAGAAGCGCCCACAGATAGTTCAGCGGGATCGCGTCGATAAGCATGAACGCCACAAAGAACGGAACCAGTATCACCCGCATAAGGGTCAGCTTGTTTGCAAGATTCATACCATTTCTCCCAACAGATTGTTGTCGATAACGTCATCGAAGCGTACCTTCACGAAGTCGCCGATGTGCGGCTTTTCAGCGCCATTCGGAACGCTGAAATAGATCATTCCGTCGATTTCGGGAGCGTACATCGCGCTTCTGCCGAAGTACAGACCGCCCTCGGCAAGGTACTTGTCGTAGCCCTCGACTACCACCTCGTCGGTGCTGCCTATCATTGACTCGTACATCTCGGCAACGCGGGTGTCCTGCTGCTCCTCGATTATCTCCTTGCGGTGCTCGCGGACTTCCTCGTCAACCATGTCGGGGAAGGAAGCCGCCGGAGTTCCCTCCTCCTCGGAGTAAGCGAAGCAGCCCATGCGCTCGAATCTCATCTCCTCGGCGAATTCGCCCAGCTCGTTGAACTGCTCCTCGGTCTCGCCCGGGAAGCCGGTAATAAACGTGGTTCTCAGCGTAATACCCGGGATCTCGCGGCGCAGCTTTGCGACAAGCGCGCGAAGTTCCGCGCCGGTGGTCTTGCGGTTCATGCGCTTGAGTATCTCGTCGCTGCAGTGCTGCATGGGGATATCAAGGTACTTCACTATCTTGTCCTGGCGCTTTATGCAGTCGATGAGCTCGTCGGTGACTCTCTCGGGATAGCAGTACAGCAGGCGTATCCACTTCAGCCCCTCGATCTCGCAGAGCTTGTCCAGAAGCTCCGGCAGAGCCAGCTTGTTGTACAGGTCAAGTCCATATCTGGTGACGTCCTGGGCGATTATTACTATCTCCTTCACGCCGTCCTTCGCAAGAAGCTTCGTCTCCTCCACGATGTCCTCCATCCTGCGGCTGCGGAAGCGTCCGCGTATCTTCGGGATAGCGCAGTAGGTGCAGCAGTTGTCGCAGCCGTCCGCGATACGGAGGTACGCATAGTGCGGAAGCGTGGAAATGATACGCTTGCCCTCCATGCTGTGGCTCTCCTTCCTGCCGAAGTAACATACCGCGGGAGTGCCTTCTTCGTGAGAGGGCTTCTCGAAATCAGCCAGGCCGTCGATGATATCCGCTATCTTTCCGTACTCCGCGATACCTACCACCGCGTCTATCTCCGGGAATTCCTCGGCGAACTGGTCGCGGTAGCGCTCACTGAGACAGCCGGTAACGACTATGCGCTTGATCCTGCCCTCGTTCTTGAGGTCGATAAGCTCCATTATCCAGCCTATCGCCTCTTCCTTTGCGGACTGAATAAATCCGCAGGTGTTGACGAGAACTATGTCAGCCATGCCCGGCTCCGCAACGAATGCGTATCCGCGGTCGGCTATCTTCGCCATCATCTGCTCGGCGTCCACCTGATTTTTGGAGCAGCCAAGCGACACTATGGCTACCTTTGTTGTTTTACTCATATATTATCTCCTGGTTTATTCTTCAAATTCATCGGGGTCGAAATCCTCTTCATCGGCGAGCGCGGCTTCTATGCAGCGCTTCACCGCTCCGTAGGAATATCCCCTCCGGGCAAGAGCCGCGACAGTCCTGCGGCGGTCGTCCGGGTCTGACAGCTTCTCGGCGTATTTTGTCCGGAGCAGCCGCATTATCTCCTCGTCGATCTCATCGTCGGTGTATTCCGCGAGGATATCCTCAATAAGGTTCTTGTCAAGCCCCCGGGACTGCATCTCCCACCGGGTCTTGCTCATGCCGTAGTGCTTCCCGTGTATCAGCTTTTCGGCGAGCTTCCCGGCGTAGTCCGCGTCGTCGATGTAGCCGTACTCCTGCATGGCGTCAGCCGCCGCCCGTGAAGCTTCCTCGCCGTAGGTCGGAAGCAGCTTCTTGTACAGCTCATTATAGCTGTACATGCGGCTACCAAGCAGGTAGAGCGCGCGTTTCTTCGCCTTGCGCATCTTGTCCGCGTGCTGGAGCTTTTCCAGCAGCTCCGCGTCCATCTCGCCGCCCTCGTGCAGGTCGTAATCCGCAACGATGGCGCAGTTGATGAAAAAGGTCTGACCGCCCTCAAGCTCCAGCTTGTAGGTATCGCCCTTGTACACCGAAAGCTCCGTTATCCTGCCGCCGGAGAAATTATCCCCACACCAGTCAGAAAGCCGCTTCATAGCTTATTCGATGTCCTCCGGGGAGAACTCTGCGTAATCGTCCTCGTCGCTTTCTGCGGAGGGCTTCTTTGCGGGCTTTTCGGAGGTATCAGCGCTGTCTGCGCCCTCTGCCTCTATGCGCCCGGCTTCGTCCTCGTCGTCGTGGCTGTCAAGCAGCGAGGAGTTCTTCGCGACCTCGTCGCGTATCTTCTTTTCGATCTCGTTGCAGATATCAGTGTTATTCTTGAGATAATCCAGCACCTTTTCACGACCCTGGCCTATCTTCATATCATTGTAGCTGAACCAGCTTCCGCTCTTCTTAATGATGTCGAAATCAACTGCGGTGTCGACAATCTCGCCCATCTTGGAAACGCCCTGACCGTACAGTATATCGAACTCCGCGGTCTTGAAGGGAGGCGCAACCTTGTTCTTTACGACCTTGCACTTGGTGCGGTTGCCGATTATCTCGCCGCCGTCCTTGATAGGCTCGCCGCGGCGCACCTCGATACGCACGGAGGAGTAGAACTTCAGCGCGCGTCCGCCGGGAGTGGTCTCGGGGTTGCCGTACATTACGCCGATCTTCTCGCGTATCTGGTTGATGAATATTGCAACGGTGTTGGTGTTGCTGATTACAGCGGTGAGCTTTCTCATCGCCTGGGACATCAGTCGCGCCTGCACGCCTACATGAGCGTCGCCCATGTCGCCGTCTATCTCCGCCTTGGTGGTCATAGCCGCAACCGAGTCAAGGACGATGATGTCGATAGCGCCGGAGCGCACCAGAGTCTCAATTATCTCCAGAGCCTGCTCGCCGGTGTCCGGCTGGGAAACCAGCAGGTTGTCGATATCAACGCCGAGCTTTCTTGCGTAAACCGGGTCGAGCGCATGCTCAACGTCGATGAACGCCGCCATGCCGCCCGCCTTCTGAGCCTCCGCCACCGCCTGGAGCGAAATTGTGGTCTTACCAGAGGACTCGGTGCCGTATATCTCAATTATACGTCCCCTCGGGAGACCGCCTATGCCAAGCGCCAGGTCGAGCATGAGCGAACCGGTGGAGATGCTCTCGATATCCATGCGGCGGTTCTCGCCCATGAACATTACCGTGCCCTCGCCGAACTTCTTCTCAAGCTGCGCCATCGCAGTTTTCAGTACCTTTTCACGCTCCGCCGGGTCTACTATGCGTACCACCGGCTTGGGGGGCGCTGCCTTTTTCTTCTCTGCCATTGTGTGTTCCTCCGTTTATTGTTTTATTCCATAAATTACTCTTATAACGCCGCACAGATCCTTTTCGAACCCTGCGCGCAGACCGTTTTCCTCAAAAATGCGCGTTACGTCGCCATGCTGACCCATTCCTATCTCCGCCGCCAGCATTCCGCCGGGATTCAGCTTCGCGCCCCACAGCGGAACCATTCTGCGGTAGTAGTCCAGACCGTCATCCCCGCCGAACAGCGCCGTTTCCGGTTCGTGCGTGACCTCCGGCTGGAGCTCCCGCATATCCTGCGCCGTGAGGTACGGCGGATTCGTGACGATCAGATCTAACTGCGGCATTCCCGCCGCGGTATCGTCCGACAGGACATCGGCGTGCATCGCCTCGCACAGCTCCTCAGCGCCGTTGAGCGCGATGTTCCTGCGGAGGTATCCCAGCGCCAGCTCCGATAATTCAAGCAGCTTCACCGGAATTCCGGTGAGCTTCGCCAGTGTTATGCCGACGCACCCGCTTCCTGCGCACAGGTCGGCTGCTCCGGAGACTCCCGGGCGTTCCCGCAGGAACCGCACTGCGGCCTCCACGAGCGTTTCAGTATCCTGCCGCGGAATGAGAACTCCCTCGCCGACGTAAAACGGCAATCCGTAGAACTCCCACTCGCCCAGGATATATTGCAGCGGCTCTCCGGAATTCCTACGCTGTACAGCGCCGCGTACTTCCGCCGCCTGCTCCGCAGTTGCTTCAAGCCCCGGAAACATAAGAATGTCGCTACGTTTGACTCCACAGAACTTCATCACGAGCTGCTCCGCTTCGAAACGCGGGTTGTCGTTCCCTGCCGCCTCGAGGGCTTTCATGCACTCACGCAGGAGTTCGCCGACCTTCACGCCGCCAGTGCCGTTTATTCCGCTCACCAGTTATCGTCCTCGCCTTCCTTGGGCAGGCAGGGAGTTACCGCCGCGATCGCCACTTCGATCATGGAATCGTCCGGCTCCTTGGTGGTTATGCGCTGCATCCACAGACCCGGCGCGGAGAATATGCGCGTTACGATGTTGTCGCAGCGCCCCGCGAGCTTTATCAGCTCATACGCGAACCCCACCACTATCGGAAGCAGCAGCAGCTTGCAGACGGTGCGCAGCATGATTGCTACGGTGTCGCTGCTGGTGTTAAGCAGATCCTTGAAAAGCTCCGGAGTTATCGGAACCACGCTGTAAACCAGTATGCTGACAAGCAGCGTGATTATAATAAAGCTGGTTCCGCAGCGCGGGTGGAATCTCGTCATGGGGCGGATATTCTCGACGGTGAGCGGCTTCCCCGCCTCGTAGCAGGCGATGGTCTTGTGCTCGGCGCCGTGGTAGCGGTACATTCTGTGCATATCCTTCGTGAGGGAAGTCACCCACATGTACGCCACGAAAATCACGATTTTCATAACGCCCTCGAACACGGTTCTCCAGCCGGAAATATCCACCGACTTCACCATTACATAGCTGCCCTCGGGAAGCCCGGGGAGCAGTCCGGAAAGCGCGTTCATCGGCTCCGTTGGGAGCAGAGCCTCGATGCCGGTAAAAATATAGCTCGGCAGCAGCAGGAACAGGAACACCGCCAGTGCAATACCGATAACCATAGCGATCGCCATTATCGCGCCGGTGAGCTTGTCGCCGAACTTATCGTCCAGCCACTTCTCAAACTTGGACTGCTCCTCTTCGCTGTCGTCATCCATCATGCCGCTCTTGTCGGCGGACTTCATCAGGCAGCTATACCCCTCCCGGAGCTGCTGCACGAAATTTATGCTTCCGCGAATGACCGGGCATTTATTGTACCATTTTTTAGGCTTGATGTCCCAGTCCTCCACATCAATGGAGCCGTCCGGAAGCCGGACCGCCATAGCGCCCTTCGAGACGCCCTTCATCATTATACCCTCGATCAGCGCCTGACCTCCTATCGAGGTCTTTTTTGTAGTATCCTTGTTTTTACTGCCCATCAGGGTCGCTCCTTTCGTTCATCTGCTTGAGCGGCAGGGTTATCGTTACCGTTGTTCCCTTGCCGAGAACGCTGTCTATATCCAGCGTTCCGCCGTGCATCGAGATTATCTCGTCCGCGACTGCAAGCCCTATTCCGCTTCCGCGGCGTGTGCTGTTCGCCTTGTAGAACTTTGCCTTGACCTTCGGGAGGTCGGCCGCCGAGATCCCGATACCGGTATCCGCGACGATTATCGACAGCGTATCGTCGTTCTTTTCCACCGAAATATCCACGCTTCCGCCCGGGTCGGTGTACTTCATCGCGTTGTCTATTACGTTTATAAACACCTGCCTGAGGCGGTTCTTGTCGCCGTATACAACGCACAGCGACTCCGGCTCAGAATAGTGTATGGTCTTTTTTTCCTTGCGCGCCTTGTCGGTGTAGATCTCGGTGGTCGCCGTATCATTAAAAAAGATGTCGGTATTTGCCATTTGCAGCGTGAATCTGCCATTCTGTATGCGCGAGAAGTCGAGAAGCTCCTCGACCATGCCCTCAAGACGCCCGGTCTCATGGGTTATGACCTTCATGCCCTTGCGGTAGGTCTCCTCGTCGTAGCCGGCTTCCAGGGTCTCGCTCCAGCCCTTTATTGCGGTGAGCGGAGTCCGCAGCTCGTGGGATACCGACGATATGAAATCGTTCTTTATCGCCTCGGAATTCTCCAGCTCGTCCGCCATGTCGTTGAACACCCGGGAAAGCTCGCCTATCTCATCGTTGTTGCGTATTGCGATACGCTCGGAGAAATCGCCCTTAGCGAGCTTCTTCGCGGTCACGCTTATCTGCATGAGCGGCACGCATATCGACTTTACAAAGTACATTCCGCTGAACACTACCACCAGGATAACTCCCGCGCTTATCAGCAGCGCCGTGAGCATTATTCCGGAAAGCTGGTTGTCGATGAGCTTCATCGAGGACACGTACCGCAGCGCGCTGTAGCTGCTGCTCGGCTGGGCTATCATTACCGTCACGGCGATGATGTTCTCGCCGGTCTCGTAGCCGTGGAAAACTCCCACGCCGTCCTCGGACTTCAGCGCGGCTTCGTAGTCGGGCATGTTGTAGCTCTCGTCCGGGGAGAATCCGCTGCTGCTGAGCGTGACCTCGCCGTTCTTGTTAATGGACATCATTTCCATCTTGTCCTTCTTATCGAAGCCCTCGATAAGCTCCCTGACCTCGGTGGAGTAGTTTACCGCCATGTCCTCGTACAGCCGCGTCAATACTGTAGCGGTGGCGTTCGCCTCGGAAACGAGGTAGGTCTCCGCCGAGCCGTAGTAGTACTGCCGCGTGAAGTAATAAATACACACATTCGCGATGACCAGCAGAACCCCGACCACGCTCAGCGTGTTGAACATCCACCTTCCGGCGATGGAGCTGCGCAGACCGAAGTGCGCCTTCCTGCCGCCCGTCACCCGTTCCATTTGTAGCCAAAGCCCCAGATGGTCTGTATGTACTGCGGGTCGGAGGGGTCGTCCTCTATCTTCATGCGCAGGCGGCGTATGTTCACGTCAACGACCTTATCGTCGCCGTAGTACGCCTCGCCCCATATGTGGTGGAGGATAGTCTTGCGGTCAAGCGCCGTGCCGCGGTTCTTCAGCAGGTACTCCATGATGTGGTACTCCACCTGCGTCAGCTCTATCGGCTCGCCGTTTTTCTGCACCGTGCGGCTCTGGTAATCCAGTGTGAACGGCCCGGAGATGATGTTCTTCACCGTGTCCTGCCTCGCCTGAGTGACGTTAACGCGGCGGTAGATGGCGTCCACCCTGGCGACCAGCTCGGACGGCGAGAACGGCTTTGTAACGTAGTCGTCCGCGCCTATCATCAGGCAGTTAACCTTGTCCATCTCCTGGCTCTTCGCGGAGAGCATGATTATTACGATCTCGCTGCTCTTCTCGCGTATCCAGCGGCACAGCGCGAATCCGTCCATGCCCGGCATCATGATATCCAGCAGGGCGACGTCAAAATTTCCGTTCTGCTCGGTGTAGACCTTCACCGCGTCTTCGCCGCATGAAACGTCCACCACGTCGTAGCCCGATCTTACAAGATTTATCACAACGAAGTCGCGGATAGCGTCCTCGTCCTCGCATACCAGTATCCTTTTCATGATCTCCCTTTCTCAGTCAAGGTCACAGGACTATCAGGCTGTTTTGAAGCTCGCTTTCGGTCAGCGCGAGCTTTCCGGTGAGATAGCCCGTAGTTTCCTTTATGCAGATTATGCTCTCGTCGCTCTCGCCTATCATGCGGTAGTCCTTTGAGTTCACCAGCGCCTCGGTGTCGTCCTTGGCGATAGTGCGTATTCTCATCAGCTCCGTTGTCTTGTCCACGGTGAATTTCTTCTCCGGGTCGTAGGATATGAACACTATCTCGTTATCCTGCGTGTTCAGCACTGCTGAGACGACCCCCTGCCAGCGGCTCGGGAACAGCAGCACGAAATTGTACTTGCTGCTGTAATAGCTGTAGTACTTCCGGGAATAGCGGTTGTTCTCCACCGTGTACCACTCCACCGCGCAGAGCTGCTCCGACCTCATCAGCGTTTCGTAGCCCGGGAGCGGCGTCATTGACGGGATCTCCACCGCGCCGTCTCCGTCGATGTCGATGCTGCGGATATCCGTCATGTAGTCGTTGGTGAACCTTGAGATTATGTTCCCCTGGGAGCCGTCTGCGTTGGTGACTGTGTTCAGCGGAGCGTACACGGCGCCGTTCCTGCAATAGAGCACATCGGTGCTGTACTGCCCCGCGCCGCGTCCGTAGTCAAGGAAAAGCGCGGTGACGTCCCCGTCGAGCATTCCCTTTGAAACGCTGACGTACTCCGCCGCGATACCGCTGAGCTGCACCTCGCTGAGCTTCCGGAACGTACCCTCCCGCTTTGTGAACATAACCGCCATAGAGGTCTGCGTAGCCTTGTCGGGAACCACCGAGACAAGCTCCTGCTGACCGTCGCCGTTGAGGTCGATGACCTCCATGCAGGAGTAGCTGCCGCTGTAAAGCTCGGAAATCAGACCGTCGCTGTAATTAAGCACGCTGAGGGTCTTTTCCGACTGGTTCAGCATGGAATAGCACACGAGTATCTCGGTCGTGCTGTCGTCGCCGAGGCTCGCAAAACTGATGGAATCCACCTCGCTGCCTACGCATGCAAGGTCGTACACCGCCTCCCAGGAACCTTTGAAATTATCCAGCACCTTCAGGCGCAGAGCGCTCTCGCCGGACTGCACCGACTGCGACTCGTAGAACACGAGCGCCTCCTGCGTGCCGTCGGAGTCGATATCCTGGAGCACGAATGCCGAGCGGTACTCGCCGCCGCGCGGATATTTCAGCTTTATCGAGCTGCCGCTGCTGTTTATCAGCGCCTGATAGATCTCGCTCTGCTCCTGGGTGAGCTTAGGGGCTGTGAGGAGGTTCTCTATCGTCGCCTGACAGCCGGTCAGTGCCGCTATGGAAAGAATGGCAGCCGCTTTCAGGAACGCCGCCGCTTTTTTTATTTTGAACACGTTTCCCTCTCAGGTGTTGTATCAGTATTCGTCGTCAAGGTGGTCGGACTCAGCCTGCTGAATAGGTTCAGAAGGCTCGGAAATTCCGCTCTCCTCAGCCGGGAGAATGTTCCCGGGAGTCTCGGCGAAGCTCTCGCTTTCGGTAGTTTCAGGCTGCTGTGCGGGCTTGTCGGAGGGCTTCATGTAAAGCGCGACGAGCGCTGCCACGGCGAAAATGCCAACGGAGATCTCAGAAGCCGGAGCCCAGCTCATGTAGTACGCCTCGTAGCCGTAATTGAGCTGGAACAGCATCTCCGCAGCGGAATTTGAAGTAACGATGTGCGAAGCCACGTCGGCGGGACCCATCAGCGAAGCCGCGATAATGGCGATCGCGTTTCCGAGGATCATCGACACGGAGACCGCTCCGGTGACGGTGAGAACCTCGCGGGTGCGCTTGCCCTCGTTGCCGGAAAGGAGCTTCGCCATCTGCATGAAGAGTACCGCCGCAACGATGTCGGTCATGCAGTTTATGAGGTACTCGGGGCGGGTTGTGACTGCCATTCTTTCAAGGAACACTCCGATACCGCGCAGAGTATAGTAAACCGCCCCGCCGGTCATAGCGAAGCCGAGACCGGGCTTGAACTCCTTCTTGTAGAGTATCACGAACGAGGTTATCAGCATTATTGCTCCGAACACGAAGTTCACCACCATCATGAACGGAGAAGGCGAAATATTGCTGCCCTCAGGAATAACCGCCTCGCTGTAGCCCTCGTAGAGCGCTCCCATAGCGGGGAGGAGCAGTCCGAAGCCTATTACAGCGGCCTTGTTGTCGGTGACGCGCTCCACCGGGGTCTGGTAGTACGCGGAGCCGTTCCTGCGGTCGAAGAATGCTGCGGCTGCGGCTCCGGCGAGGGTGAGGATAACCGCGCCCCAGAAGCACGCGTTCATGAAGAAGCCGTTGTCGTATTTCAGGAAGCCGGAGGTCATATCGGTTCCGGCGCATATCTGAGCCATTCTGGCTGCAAATGCAAGTATCCACCCGGGAATGATCACCCACAGTCCCAGTCTGCTGTTGTTTTTCATATCTAAGATACTCCTTGTCAAATACAAAACTAGTAAGATATATCCTCAAAAACAGTAAAGTCGTTCGCAGACATATCTCATATTATTTTAGCACATATTCATATATAATTCAAGCCCTTTTTTGTCCCAGCAAGAGTTTTCACAAGAATTACATTTTATGCGGCTTAGCTTTGTAAATTATGCGATTTCGAACGCTGTGTTTTTGTTGCTGTCTGCCATTGACACGAAGTTAAATTAATGCTATAATATACCTTAAAAGGAGGGATTCCCATGAAAATACGCTCTGCAATTATGATTTCCGGCGCTCTTGCGCTTATGCTGGTTTCCGGCTGTCAGTCGTCGCCGGAGCCTGAGTCTGCGCCCACGCCGGCGGCCGGACAGTCCGGCACGGTGGAAGCCAGCGAGCCGGAATACTCCGCCGACCTAGAGCTGACCGTGACTTTCCCGGACAAGACCGTGTACACCAGCACCGACAACGGAGTTACATGGACAGCCGGAGAAAAAACCGTCAGCTATAACGATATGGCGGCTTTCCTTACCGTGATATACCCGGAGCCTATAAGCGTCACCGGAGAAATTCCCGTCGCAATGACGATACACAACAACAACCACAATACTGACATGCTGATAGGCGGCTCAGAGATAGAAGTGCTGCGCCGCGGAGACTCCGGCGAATGGACGCCCGCCGAGTACGCCGACAAGACGATAGAATACGCGTTTACGGCTCAGGCTGACCTGATATTCCTTTCAAGGGATTATTACGAGGATCTCTCGATATACGAACCGGTCGGCGGCAGGTACCGCCTGACTAAGAGCTTCACAATAGGCGGCGACGAAGCGTACGGCCTTCTGAATCCGAGCGATCC
>ENA-ORCM01000590-ORCM01000590.1-human-gut-metagenome-genome-assembly--contig:-NODE-590-length-34715-cov-4.207518_pt1 | contig 34715 bp, 30 predicted proteins | sample MGYA00242906_ERZ507928 | MGnify/ENA primary metagenome ERZ507928 (study PRJEB26167, sample SAMN06115497) | human gut metagenome | host: Homo sapiens | place: China:Shanxi | collected 2015-05-07...
TACGGTTCGGTATAAGATAACACCGTATTTTTGATCACATCCTCACACTGACGATGATGGTCAAATACAACGATGGTTCTTGCACGGTTTAACAGCGTCGGACACTCGGTGTAGCTCGGACGGTTCGTATCCACAACGATCAGGGCAGTATGAGAATCCAGCTCGTCGATTGCCAGCTGGCTCGGGATAAACATATCATCCGGATAACCGTTTTCTGAGGTAAAACACTCTTTCAGCGGCCGCAATGTCGTATTGACTCCATCAATTACGATCTGCGCCTTTTTGCCAAGCTGACGGGCAGCACAGTAAATTCCAATGGCTGCGCCAAAAGAATCGATATCTGCGATCTTATGTCCCATGATAAAGAACTTATCCCTGCTGATCATGATCTCACGCAGCGCCAGCGCCTTTACACGCGCTTTGACACGGGTAGTCTTATCCACCTGACGGTTATTTCCGCCAAAATAAGAAATCTTGTCTCTGGTCTTTACAACGACCTGATCTCCGCCACGGCCAAGAGCCAGATCGATGGCCATACGGGAATGTTCATAGTTTTTCGTGTAATCATTTCCCACATATCCGATACCCATACTGAGGGTGACAGACATCTCATTTCCGACTTTGATACTTTTGACATCTTCTAAGAGACTGAATTTCTCTGCCTCCATTTTTTCCAGATATTTATGCTGGAATACGACAAAATATTTATCCTTCTCGGTCTTTTTCACCAGACCGTCTATGGATGCAAAAAATTTATTCACTTTACGGTCTACCAGTGCTACCAGAAGCGGTTTGGCATTGTGCCCGGCATCACCGACAAGAACTATATCACCAACAGCTACCACGTCCACGTCTCGGAGCAGATCGACGCCTTTACCAAGCTGAAGTTCGAGAGCGACTTCCAGCGTCTGTCCCCGGGCGGTGCCATCAGCTATGTGGAAGTGCCCAACATGCAGGACAATCTGGAAGCCGTGATGAGCGTGCTGCAGTTCATCTACGACAACATCATGTACGCCGAGTTGAACACCAAGTCTGATTACTGCCAGTGCTGCGGCTACGACGGCGAGATCAAGATCGTGGAGGATGACGGCAAGCTGGTGTGGGAGTGCCCCAAGTGCGGCAACCGCGACCAGAACAAGCTGAACGTTGCCCGCCGCACCTGCGGCTACATCGGCACCCAGTTCTGGAATCAGGGCCGCACCCAGGAGATCAAGGACCGCGTGCTGCATCTGTAACCCTCTCAGTCAATGCTTCGCATTGCCAGCTCCCCCGAGAGGGGGAGCTTTTTATTGGAGTATCACTATGAACTACGCAACCATCAAGTATTACGACATTGCCAACGGGCCCGGCGTGCGCACCAGCGTATTTGTTTCCGGCTGCCGCCACCGCTGCCCCGGCTGCTTCAACGCCGTGGCCTGGGATTTTGCCTACGGCCAGCCCTTCGACAAGGCCACCCGCAATCAGGTGTTCGCCTCCTGCCAGCCGGACTATATTGCCGGGCTGTCCCTGCTGGGCGGCGAGCCCTTTGAGCCGGAAAACCAGCGGGAGCTGCTGCCCTTTGTGCGCAACTTCAAGGCCCTGTACCCCAACAAAACGGTCTGGTGCTACTCCGGCTACACCTGGGAGCAGCTCACCGGCAAAGAGCCCTGCGCCGCCCGGTGCGAGGTGACCGATGAGCTGCTGCAGCTGCTGGATGTGCTGGTGGACGGTGAATTCGTGCAGGCAAAGCACGACATCTCCCTGCGGTTCCGGGGCAGCAGCAACCAGCGCCTGCTGGATGTGCCCCGGACCCTGGCCGCCGGGCAGCCGGTGTGGTGGGAGGACGAAGCCGTGTTTGCCACCCACACCATGGACCGGAACTAAAAAAGAAGAACGCCCCGGTTTTCCACAGCGCAGGCAGAGCCTGGTGGAAAACCGGGGCGTTTTGTGGTTCAGATTCAACCCTGGACAGAAACGGGTTCCTTGGGCTTGTTCTCCACACGGGCACTGGTGCGGCCCTCCGGGCGGATCTCGCCGGCAGCCGTCAGAGCCATCCGGGTCAGGGTGGGGCCGACCAGCTCATACACCAGCACCGAGAACAGCACCACGTTCCGGACCATGTGTCCGTCGGAAAGCTGGGCAGCCTCTGCGGCCATGCCCAGGGCTACGCCAGCCTGGGGCAGCAGGGTGATGCCCAGATACTTCTGGATGCTGGGGCTGCACTTGGTGGCACGGCAGCTGGCATAGGCACCGCTGATCTTGCCCAGGGAGCGGCTGGCGATGTACACCACGCCCACCAGCAGCACCAGAGGGTTGGACAGGATGGTCAGGTCCAGCTCTGCGCCGGACAACACAAAGAACAGGATGTTGATGGGGGACACCCACCGGTCCAGACGGTCCATCAGTTCCTCCGAGGTGGGGCAGACGTTGCAGAACACGGTGCCGGTCATCATGCACACCAGCAGCAGGGAGAAGCCGCAGCGCACGCCGCCTACCTCAACCTCCAGCAGGGATACACCCACCGTCAGCAGCACAAAGGCCACCGACAGGCTCATGCGCTTGGACCGGGAGTGGAAGTAGACCTCCAGCAGGTTCAGCAGGTAACCGGCAACGGCACCCAGCAGCAGGGACAGCAGGATCTCCATAAGAGGCTCCACCACCACGCTGAGCAGGTCCATGTGGCCCTGCTCCAGGGCATTGGCCACCCCGTAGGAGGCCGAGAACAGCACCAGGCCCACAGCGTCGTCAATGGCGACCACCATCAGCAGCAGGTGGGTCAGGGGGCCCTTGGCCTTATACTGCTTTACCACCATCAGGGTGGCAGCCGGGGCCGTGGCTGCGGCAATGGAGCCCAAGGTAATAGCGGACGCCAGGGACAGCACCTGGGGGAACAGCAGATGCACCCCCACCAGGGCCACGTCCACCAGGGCGGTGGTGATCACCGCCTGGGCGATGCCCACGGTAATGGCCTGCTGGCCCATGCTCCGCAGGGAGCTGAGCCGGAACTCGTTGCCGATGACAAAGGCGATAAAGCCCAGTGCCACCTGGGTGACTACGCCGTAGCCCTCCACCTGCTCCAGGGAGCCAAAGCCGATGCCCAGGCCGCTGAGGCCCAGCCGCCCCAGCACAAAGGGGCCCAGCAGCAGCCCGGCCACCAGATAGGACGTGACCGCCGGAAGATTTACCGCCTTGGCCAAACGGGACATGAGCAGGCCTGCGATCAAAGCGATCGACAGGCAGATAAGCATTTGTTCCATGTGTGTTCTCCTGGGGCAGAGCGGTTCCGCAGCCTGCCCCATTTCCTCCTTATTTTATAAACTTCTCATTCCAGGGCCGTGCAGGAAAGGGAATGCGCCCAGGGGAAACCTGCACGGCAAAAAACGCATACTATTCCAGTATACTCTCCGCCAAAAGAAAAAGCAACCATTCACCGCACTTTTATAAAAAATCAAGGCGAACAGCAAAAAAGCTCCCCCGACATCGGGGGAGCAAGAGACACCGCAGTGCCTATCCTTAGTTGAATTTGAACAGCTTCTTGGCCAGGCGATAGCAGCCCAGCACCACCTTGTCGCCGCCGGGGACATTCACATTGCTGACACCGCCCAGGCTCAGCACCACCGAGCGGTACACCTTGGGGCTCACATGGTCCTTCAGGTACTGCCACAGTTCCTTCTTTTTGGTGTAGGCCTCCGGGGTGCCGTCCAACAGCAGGAAGATGTCGCTGACGGTCATCATCATGGACAGGTAGTGGAGCATATAGGCCCGCAGACGCTTTTCATGCTGCAGGGCATCCAGGTCCTGGCAGTCGATCATGTGCTTGGTGACCCGCAGCTGCTGGTCCACCCGTTTGACCATCACGCTCTCGTTGACGCTCTGGTCCGCACGGCCGATAAAATAGCGGTACAGGTCCAGGTCCATATAATACATGCTCTTGACATAGGGCAGGGGCTGGTACACAAAGATGTTGTCCACATAGAAGGTGTGCTTGGGCAGCACCATGCCGCACTGACGCAGCACCTGGGTGCGGTACATCACCGAGTGCATCAGCAGGTTCTGGTCCGGGCGGAAGTGGCCCACATGCATCCAGCTGAACAGCCGGTTCTGCGGGAACACATTGGTGTAGCGCACGGTATGGCTGGTGCCGTCCTCCACATGCTCATACACATAGTTGCAGATCATCAGGTCCGGGGCGGTGTGGTGCTCCACCAGAACCGCCAGCTTATCCAGCACCTTTTTCAGGGCCTCGGTGTCCAGCCAGTCGTCACTGTCCACCACCTTGTAGTACAGGCCCGTGGCGTTGCGGATGCCCTGGTTCACGCCCTCGCCGTGGCCGCCGTTCTCCTGATGGATGGCCTTGACGATGGTGGGGTATTTGGCGGCGTATTCGTCGCAGATGGCAGGGGTCTCGTCCTTGACCGAGCCGTCATCGACCAGAATGATCTCGGCCCGCTCTCCGGCCGAGAGCAGCGTCTCGATGCAGTGGCGCATATAAGCCGCCGAGTTGTAGCAGGGCACGGCAAAGGTAATGAGTTTCTGGTCCATATTCTAAATTGCTCCTTTAAATTCGATTTGCAGTTTCGGCGCACCGGGGGCCGCCGGATGGAGATATGTGTTCTTATTATAGCATTTTCAATCCTGAAAAGCTATGCCCGCCCCCAGATATCCCAGATTTTTCGCACCGTTCGGTGCAATGTGGTGTTTTTCTGTGCGCGCAGACACGGTTTTGTGGTATACTGGTAGCGTTTTGAGCACTCCGCGCACTGCGCGTTCACTGATTATAACGGAGGAAACCATGGAAACCCCGCACAGCATCCTGAAAAAATTTTTTGGCTACGACAGCTTCCGCCCCGGGCAGGAGCAGATCGTGCAGCGCCTGCTGGCCGGGCAGGACGTGCTGGCCGTGATGCCCACCGGTGCCGGTAAGTCCATCTGCTATCAGGTGCCCGCCCTGCTGCTGCCGGGCATCACGCTGGTGGTGTCGCCGCTGGTGAGCCTGATGAAGGATCAGGTGGGAGCTCTTGTGCAGGCCGGTGTGGCAGCGGCTTTTCTGAACAACAGCCTCACCGACAACCAGAAAGCCCTGATGCTGCACCGCGCCCGCGAGGGCTGGTATAAGATCATCTATGTGGCCCCGGAGCGGCTGGAAATGCCAGGCTTCCAGCGCTTTGTGCAGGAGCAGCAGATCAGCATGGTCACGGTGGACGAGGCCCACTGCATCAGCCAGTGGGGGCAGGACTTCCGCCCCAGCTACCTGCGCATCCAGGCTTTCGTGGACAGCCTGCCCACCCGGCCGGTGGTGGGCGCATTCACGGCCACCGCCACCGCTCATGTGCGGGATGACATCCGTACCCATCTTGCCTTGCGCGATCCCTATGAGGTGACTGCCAGCTTCGACCGGCCCAACCTGTACTTTGCCACCCAGCGGGCCCTGCCCAGCGAAAAGCCCCGCCGCCTGCTGGAACTGGTGCTGCAGGAGGGCAATCACGCCGGTATCGTCTATTGCAGCACCACAAAACAGGTGGATGAGACTGCCCGCCTGCTGCAGAGCCGGGGCATCCGGGCGGCGGCCTACCACGCCAAGCTGGACGCCGACACCCGCCGCAGGAATCAGGATGATTTCCTCTACGACCGGGTGCAGGTGATGGTGGCCACCAACGCCTTTGGCATGGGCATCGACAAGCCCAACGTGCGGTTCGTCATCCATTATAATATGCCCAAGGATCTGGAGAGCTATTATCAGGAGGCCGGCCGTGCCGGGCGGGACGGTCAGCCCTCCCGCTGCACCCTGCTGTACTCCGGCACCGATGTGCGTACCATCCGTTTCTTCATCGACAAGGAGCTGGAAGCCGACAACGGCCTGCCTGCCGACGTCAAGGCCGAAGCCGCCCGCAAGGCCGAAGAGCGGCTCAAGTATATGACCTTCTATTCCACTACCCCGAAGTGCCTGCGGGGCTTTTTGCTGGAATACTTCGGCGAGGCCGCACCGAAAAAATGCGGCAACTGCTCCTGCTGTCTGGCGGCAGAGCAGGAAGCACAGCTGCAGCTGGAAACCTCCCGGCGGCGTGCGGCCGACAATGCCCACCGGCTGGAAAAGCCCCGCCGCACCAAGTCCACCGCCGGGGCCGCCCCGCTCAGCGAGGCCGACGAAAAACTGCTGAATGCCCTGTACGCCCAGCGCAAACGGCTGGCCGGCAAGCAGAATGTGCCTGCCTTTATGGTGTTCAGCGACGCCACTTTGCGGGAGATGGTGGAGAAAAAGCCTCTCAGTCTGGACGAGCTGCTGAACATCAGCGGCGTGGGCGAAAAGAAGGCCGCCCGCTACGGCACCACCTTCCTGCGCATCATCGAAGATGCGGTGGAAAACCGGGAATGAGCTTCCCCGCTCCCCTTCCGACAAAAGAAAAAAGGCTCCCTCAAGGGGAGCCTTTCGTGCACCCTGTCGTGCAGCCCATCCGGGCCGCGGCAGGGTGTTTTTTAGTTCAGTACGATCTCGCCGTTCTCGTCGGCATCCACCACAAGGGTGCTGCCGGAGGCCAGGGTGCCGTCGATGAGCTTTTCGGCGGCGGGGTCCTCCACGGCCTTGCGGATGACACGGCGCAGGTCGCGGGCACCAAACTTGCCGCCCTCGCTCTTCTTCACCAGTGCCTTGAGGGCCGCCGGAGTATAGCGGTAGGCGATGCCCTTGGCGTCCATGCCGGGCTTGTACTCGTCCAGCATCAGGGCTGCAATGCCCTGCAGGGTCTCCTCGCTCAGGGGCTTGAAGGTGATCACCTCGTCCACACGGCCCAGGAACTCCGGCCGCAGGAACTGTGCCAGCGCCTTGCGGGTCTTTTCCTCGCGGCGCTGGGCGTCGCGGCCGCTCATGACGGTGATGCCCGAGCACCCCTTCGTCACGGGCGAGGCGAGGTTGACCATCGCGCGCCCCATCATCGGGCCGCCGTTGATGACCTTGCCCGCATCGGCGGGAAGCCCTCCGGCCGCCTCGATCAGCGCCTCGACGGGCGTACCCATGCGGGTCAGCAGGTTCTTGGGCTCCCGGACGCCTTTGCCCGTGATCGTCACCACGCGTTCGATCAACGGCTTGTGCTTCTGCACGGCCTGGTAGACCGCATAGGTCGTCGAGGCATTGCACACCACGGCACCCACGTCGATCGGGAGTGCGGGCGGGGGCGGCACCTCGCGCCCCGTAATGGCCGCGATCAGCTGTTTCTCACCGCCCTGCGGGTATTTCACCTTGAGGGGCACCACCTCGATGCCCTTATACCCTTGGGCCAGACGGCGCAGGTGCGCAATGGCGTCGGGTTTGTTGTTCTCGATCCCGATATAGGCTTTCTCCACGGCGATGGCCTTCATCAGGATCGTCACGCCCACGAGCAGCTCTTCGCCGTGCTCCAGCATCGTACGATGGTCGGACGTAAGGTAAGGTTCGCACTCTACACCGTTGATAATCAGCGCCTCGGCCTTTTTCCCGGGAGGGATCGAGAGTTTCACGTGCGTAGGGAACGTCGCGCCGCCCATGCCGACGATGCCGGCGTCCTTGATCCGGGCGACGATCTCCTGTGCGGAGAGCGTGCACTCCCTGACGATCGTCTCCGAGCGGTCGATCCCCTCGGCCCAGTCGTCGCCCTCGCGTTTGATCGTAATCATCACCTGGCGCAGCCCCTGCCCGTTGGGCACCATGTCCACGGCCGTTACCGTCCCCGAAACCGGGGCGTGGATATTGGCCGACATAAAACTGCCCGCCTCGGCGATGAGCTGCCCCGTCACGACCTTGTCGCCCTTGGCGACCTTGGCCACGGCGGGGGCGCCGATGTGCTGTGCGAGCGGGATCGTCACCACGTCGGGCAGCGGAAGCACCTCGATCGGTTTGGCGCCGCTCAGTTTATTTTCCGACGGATGGACTCCGCCTATTGGAAATGTCTTCATATCTTGTGTTTCTCTGATTTTTCGGTTGGGTTTCTTCCTTCATCTCCCATGCCCGGCACGGCGTCACCCGCCCGCCCGGCATTGCGGAAACATCCGTTTATTCGGCTTCCGGGGCTGCACCGCCAGTTTTCGGAGCCTCCGTCGCATTCCCGGTTGCCGCTGCTTCCTGCACAGCGGCGGATGCCGGTGCAACCTCCTTCTCAACAGCGGGTACAGCTTCGCTTACAGGAGCTTTCGGGGCTACGGAAGGCGCACTCTCTGCGGCCGCAGGTGCGGCCTTCGGGGCGGCTTCAGGCACCGGTGCGGTTCCCTTCGCATCGGCGGGCGCAGCATCGGCGGACTTCGGGGCCCGGGCAGCCTGGGCTGCCGCAGGAGCCTCCTTCGCGGCCGCAGGTGCGGCTTTCGGGGCAGCCGGTGCCTTCGGTGCCTTGGGCAGCGGATCCATGCCCGCCAGCACGATGGCGCCTGTCGGGCACTCGTTCACGCACTTACGGCAGAGCTTGCACTTCTGCGGGTCGATATAAGCGAGGTTGTTTTCAATGGTGATGGCACCGAACGCACAGACCTTCTGGCATTTGCCGCATCCGATGCAACCCGCCTTGCAGGCCTTCATCACCACGGCGCCCTTGTCCTTCGACACGCACGACACATACACCGCCCGGTTCTTCGGCCACTTCTTGCGCAGTTCGATAATCATTTTGGGACACGCCTTCACGCAGGCCCCGCAGGCCGTACATTTGTCGGGGTCGACTTCGGGAAGCCCCGTCGCGGGATTCATGCGGATCGCATCGAACGCACACGAGACGACGCAGTCCCCGAACCCGAGGCAGCCGAATGCGCACCCCGTCTGGCCGATGTAAAGCGACGATGCCACGGCGCACGACTTGGCACCGTTGTACTCGTTGGTGCGGGGGCGCTTGTCGCAGGTGCCGCCGCAGCGCACGGTGGCCACCTGCGGCTCCTTTTCCGGTGCCGACTTGCCGAGGTAGGCCGCAACGGCCTTCATGCAGTCGCCGCCGCCCACCGGACAGAAGAGCGCCGAGATGTCGTCCTGTTTCACGAGCGCGTCGGCCATGCCGCGGCACCCGGCGAAGCCGCAGCCGCCGCAGTTGGCGCCCGGCAGCATCTTCTCCACCTCGTCGATCCGGGGATCTTCCTCGACCCTGAATTTTTGGGCCACGAAGTAAAGGATCACCGCGGAAAGCACTCCCAGCGCACAAAGCGTCAGGATTGTGTAAAGTAATACTTCCATCAGTAGTGTTTGGTTATTGAGAAATGAATTGTGTGTTCGATTTTATGCCTGAAGAGCCATAATACGCAGTAATAGACACCCACGGCTACCAGTGCGGCCAGTGCGCCGCGGCCTTCGCTCCAGCCGAGCACCGCAATGGCGGCGACCAGCACGGCCAGCAGCACGGCCAGCGCCCCGACATAGGCCAGTATAACAGCGACAGCGCCCGCACTACGACGGACGCCGACGATAACCTGTTCCCCGACGGCGAACTGCGCCGCGTCGGGACTCTTCACGGCCACGATCTTGTCCTGCGCCTCGGCCAGGCCGCACGCTTCGCGGGCCTTGCAGCTCCCGCAGGCACTGTGGGAGGTGATCCTCACATAGACCGTGTCGCGTTCCGTGCGTTCCACCACGCCGCTATGTTCAATCCGTGCTGCCACCGCCCCTCAATCGCCGTATTTGTTGGTAAGCGGCATAAGGCGCTCGTGCCCGAACGAGCACATCGACAGGCGCAGTACGGGCGGAAACTGGTAGCGCTTTTTCTCGTTGCGCATGATCATGGCGTGGATCTTCTCCACGACCTCGGAATCGAAGCCCGCATTGACGATCTCCTCGCGGTGCTGCCCCTCCTCGATCATGCGGTAAAGGATCGCGTCCACCACCTCGTACGGCGGCAGGATGTCGCTGTCCTTCTGCCCCGGGTGCAACTCCGACGAAGGTTCCTTGTCGAGGATATTGCCCGGGATCGGGTCACCCTCCGTGCGGTTGATATAGCGTGCCACGTCGTACATCTCGCTCTTGTAGAGGTCGCCCGTAGGGCTGAAAGCGCCCGCCGTATCGCCGTAGAGCGTACAGAGCCCCAGCGCATTTTCGCTCTTGTTCGACGAGTTGAGCAGGATGTAATCCGCCTTGTTCTGCACGGCCATCAACAGCACCGTGCGGATACGGGTCTGGATATTCTCTTCCGTGGCGTCGAACTCCCGGCCGCCGATGACCGGCTTGAGGGTGTTCACCACGCTGGTGTATATTTCCGTGATGGGAATTACGTTGTACTCGATGCCGAGGTTCTCGGCCAGTTTCTTCGCATCTTCGACCGAATGGTCGGAAGAGAACTGCGAGGGCAGGAGCAAAGCCCGGATATTTTCGCGTCCCAGCGCATCGGCGGCCAGGCAGGCCACCACGGCCGAGTCGATGCCGCCCGAAAGGCCGATGCAGGCCTTTTTGTAGCCGTTCTTCACGAAAAAGTCGCGCAGGCCGCACCGGGCCGCCTGGTAGACCATCCGCGTACGGTCGTTGTAGGTCGAGGGGATCGAGACCGGCTCGCCGGCCGCCTTGGTGTCGAAGATCTGGAAATCCTCCTCGAAGTGCTTCATCATCAGCACCAGCTCCCCGCGGTTGTTGAACGCCCCCGACGTACCGTCGTAAACGATGTCCGTCGAACCGCCTACCTGGTTCACCAGCACGAGGTTCTTACCCTCGACGAACGACAGGTGGCGCATCATCTCGTAACGGTAGGTCATCGTCCCCCGGCCGTATTTGCGGGCGTTTATCGAGATGACGGTCTCGACCGACTTGTCGAAGTCATGCTCGCGGCTCAGGTCGTCGCCCACGACGATGGCGCACTTGTGGCCCTTGATCGTCGCGTACTCGAATCCCTTCGAAGGGACGAGGAAGCCCATTTCGCGGCGTGCGGTGATATATTTCTTACCCACGTAGCGCAGCACTTTGCGATCCTGGATCAGCGCCGCGGCGCTGATGGTGCCTTCGCGCGTCAGGATCGGAAGTCCCACGATGGCCGCGATACCGTCGCAGCACGACGCGATTTCGACCAGCGCATCCTCGCACAGTTCGAGGAAGGTCGTTTTACGCAACAGGTCGAAAGCCGGGGTTCCGCTCACGGCCTGTTCGGCAAAGATGACCAGGTCGGCACGCTGCGCTTTCGCTTTGTTGATCGAATCGATGATTTTCGAGGTATTGCCGTCGATATCCCCGATCGTATAGTTCAACTGGGCAAGGGCTATTTTCATCTATCAGTAATTTTAGTAGGCAAATTACAACTTTGCAAAGTTAAGGATTATTTATAAAATAGGAAGGATTTTTGGTGTTAATAAATTAACATTCCCCAATTTACAAAAAAATTTAAAAATCCCGAAACCCCGGCACTTTTACCTGTCCCGGCCGCAAACCGCCCGGCAGATACCGTTCCCCAACCTCCCGGCGCCCAACAAGCTCCCACCCAGCCCAGTAAAACCGCCTGTCCGGCCGCTATTCCCGCAGCCGGCCAGCACACGCCGAGTCCCTGCCCGGCAGGCTTTGCGCGGGAGGGCAAAACGCCCCGTATCACGGCCGCGCGTGTCGCCGCGCACATGCTGCCTGCAAAAAAATCTTTTTTTTCACCCGGATTTCTGCCTGACATACAACATCAGTTACCTAAATGTTAGCAACATACGCCAGCGTACCGTCTTGCACGAACGCTGCATTCTCCTTACCTTCGCAACGGCAATACAGAGAACACAATTCATAAACGCTTTAATAACCCTTAACCATGAAAAAGGTAGAAAAAGTGGCCTCAGGCGCGAATTTCGCAGCCGTGACGGTCGGAAAAACCGAAGAGTTGAACCAGTACGCGCTGCCGCTGGCACCGGGCGTGGAGATCCCGGGAAAAGTATTCGTAGGCGGCGACCTGCAGGCCACCGGGGCCGAGATGTCGTTCCAGCAGTTCGCACCGGGCGGCAGTGTCGGGTTCCTCCACACCCACAAGACCCACGAAGAACTTTACATCATCCTCGGCGGAGACGGGGAGTTCCAGGTCGACGGGCAGGTCTTCCCCGTAGGCGAGGGGAGCGTCGTGCGGGTTTCGCCTGCCGGCAGGCGTTCGCTGCGCAACACGGGCGACAGCCCGATGACGATGATCTGCATCCAGTACAAAGCCGCCTCCTTCGACGCGGGAGACGCCGCCGACGGCGAAATCCTCCCCGACCAGGTCGTCTGGTAGGCAGCCCGGGCTCCCGGCTCCCGGCACGACAAGACAACAACCCCGAAAATCCGCCGCGCCGCGCATACGGCAAAGGCGGATAATCCAGGGACACAGGGGCATGAACGCCCGAATGCTACGGCAGGCAAGAGCCCGGGACTTGGCCCCCCCAATGCAAAGCAGGCCGGAGTGTACACTCCGGCCTGCTTTCTTAATTTTTCCACAGGGCTATTCCAGCCCCTCTTCGGGATCGGCCACAAGGATACGTCCGCAATATTCGCAGACGATAAGTTTCTTGCCCTGGCGAATCTCCACCTGGCGCTGCGGGGGAATCCGGTTGAAGCAACCGCCGCAGGCATCGCGCTTCACGGTCACGACCGCCAGCCCGTTGCGCACATTGCTGCGGATGCGGCCATAGGCCGACAACAGGCGCTCGTCGATCTTGGCCTTGACCCGGTCGGCCTGTACTTCGTACTCTGCGACCTGGGGTGCGGTTTCGGCTTCGATCCCTTCCAGTTCGTTCTTCTTGGCAGCCAGGTCGGCGGCACGGCCTTCCGCTACGGCTTCGGCCTCCTCCAGCTGGAGTTTCTTGGCTTTCACACCGGCGGCGTACTCCTTGAGGCGCTTCTCGGCCAGTTCGATCTCCAGTTCCTGGTACTCGATCTCCTTGGTAATGGCATCGAACTCGCGGTTGTTGCGCACGTTGTTCTGCTGCTCCTTGTAATTGCCGATGAGAATCTTGGCCTGGTCGACCTCGCGCTTGCGCTGCTTGGTGAGCGTGTTCAGCTCCTCGATTTCGGCATTGATGTTGTCGATCCGGGTTTTCAGGCCGGTCATCTCGTCTTCGAGATCCTGAACCTCGAGAGGCAGTTCACCTTTCACCTTGTTGATTTCGTCGATCCTGCTGTCGATCTTCTGCAATTCATAGAGTGCGATGATCTTCTCCTGCATCGAATAGTCAACGTCGGCAGTTTTCTTCTGTGTTGCCATATAATGTACGTGTATAGTTTAGACTTAAACCAAATAGTTCACCGGATTGCGAGAGCTTTCACTCTTGCGAACCGCAAAGGTAATCAAATTTTTCGACAAAATATCAAATAAAATCTGAATTGCGCAATATTCACTTTCAAAATGGCCTATATCCGCTACGGTGAGGGCTTTATCCGGCGTCATGAAGTCGTTGTACTTCATATCCGCCGTGACGTATATGTCAGCCCCCGCACGGCGCGCGTCGCCGATCATCGAAGCCCCCGCACCGGTGCAGACCGCCACGCGCCGCACCTCGGGCGAAGCGATGTCGCTGTGGCGCACGACCCGAACGCCCAGCACGCGCTGCATGCGGCGCATGAACTCCACCGTAGCCATCGGCTCGGACAGCTCGCCCACCACGCCGAACCCGACCTTTTCGTCCGCCTGCACGGGTTGGAGCACGCGCAAGTCCCCCACGCCCAGCATCTCGGCCAGCCGCCAGCTCATCCCCCCGGGGGCGCTGTCCAGGTTGGTGTGGCACGCATAGAGCGCAATGCCGCCGCGGATAGCCCGCTCGACGCAGCGCTGCACCTGGTCTGCCGAATTGAAGCGCTTGAGCGCATGGAAAACGATCGGATGGTGCGTGATGACCATGTCGCACCCTTCGCGTTCGGCCTCGGCCATCACCTCGTCGGTGACGTCCACGGCCAGCAGCGCCCTGTGCACCTCGTCGTCCGGGCGCCCCACGATCAAGCCTGCGTTGTCGTACGATTCCTGCCATGCGAGCGGTGCGAAACGCTCGATGACATCGGTCACTTCCCTGATTAGCATAGTATCCTGATTTGTCTGGTTATCATTTTTTCCGCCCCGGCGGGGCCATCCGCCCTGCGGCCGCGGCACTGCGCGTTCCGCCTTGCTGCGCAGCCTTCCCCAAGGGATGCGGCGCCCGTTGCGCCCCTAAAAGAGCGACTGTTCGTAAAAGGCGAAGAGCTCCTTGTGTTCCGGCTCCTCCTTCTTGCGGCGGGGCTTGCGCGGACGCTTCGACGCGGGCTGCCCGGGTTCGGCAGCCCCCTGCGCCGCGGCATCCTCCGGGACGATCTTCACCACGGGTTTCGCCTTGCGACGGGGCACTGCCGCCCCGGCCTCCGCCGCCGGGACTTCGGCATCCCCGTCGGCGAGGAGTTCGCCCTGGCCCGCCTTCAGGTCTTCACGCACCTCGACCAGCAGCGCACGGATGCGTTGCAGGCGCTCCATCAGCTCGGCATCGCGCTGCACGCCGCCCTCGGTCGCAGGCTTCTGTTTCAGGGCCTTCTTGGCGCCCTCGAGGGTCATGCCCCGCTCCTTGACCAGGTGGTAGATCAGTTTGAGATTCTCCACATCCTGCGGCGAGAAGAGACGGTTGCCTTTCTTGTTGCGCTTGGGGCGGATGACGCTGAACTGCGACTCCCAGTGGCGGATCAGCGACGCATTGACGTCGAACATCTCGGCCACTTCGCCCATCGAATAAAAAAGTTTCTCGGCCATATCTATCGTTTAATAATTCGCAATGTATTGGGGTACATGTTGTTCACCCGGTTACCGATCCGCTTCGCAAACCCGAGCGCCCGCCCGCGGGCACAGACCAGGTTCACCCCTTCGGCAAACGCCCCGGCGGCGACCTCCTGCCTGCGCAGGTAGCACAGCGCCTGCGCCTCGTCCAGCTCCGCCGCGGGCACCGCCTCGCGGTTCAACCCGCAGAAGAACGCCAGCGCCGGATCGGGCCGAAGGCTTCCCTTGAAGAGCTGCCCCATCGCCACGCCCGCATAGATCACGGGCAGCGCTTCGCCGAGCGCCTTCACGGCCTCGGCCTGCGCGACGTAATATCCGTAGCAGGTATCACCCACCGCCGCGAAGCACATCCGTTCCGGCGTGCGCACCCAACGGCGCAGCTCCGCCGCCGAGGCCTTGTCCACCTGCGCAAATACCGTGCGCCGCGCCTTCGGGGTGCGGCAACGGCCGCCGGCATCATAAGCCTTGCAGGCCACGGCGGCGAAAAAACCCTCGCCACGCACCTGGTGGGGATAGAACCGGTAGGTGCGGAAAGCCCCCACCCGGCCGCAGACGATCCCCCACGCCCCGTCGACAGCCATGTCTTCCGCCTCTGCGACCTCGTCGCCCGCCCATGCGAGCATACGCTCCAAAGCGCCTTCGTCCTCGTCGCGGTTGAAGGTGCAGGTGCTGTATATCAGCCTGCCACCGGGTTTGAGCGCACGCCATGCTTCACGTAATATCCCGTCCTGCCTTGCGGCACAGAGCTTTACATTCCCCTCGCTCCATTCGGCGCAGGCCTGTGCATCCTTGCGGAACATCCCTTCGCCCGAGCAGGGGGCATCCACGGCCACCACGTCGAACCACGCCTCGAAGTCACCCAGTAGCCGGGGTTCGCAGGTCGTCACGGCGACATTGCCCGTACCCCACTTGCGGACGTTGTCCGCCAGTACCTGCGCACGGCGGCGGTCGATCTCGTTGGCGACGACCAGCCCGTCGGGCCCCGCGAGCGAGGCATAGAGCGTCGTCTTGCCGCCCGGGGCGGCGCAAAGGTCGAGGATTCGCTTCCCCGCAACTCCCTTTCCGCCCATCAGGTGCCCCACGAACTGCGACGACGCCTCCTGCACGTAATATGCCCCGGCATGGAAATCGCTGTCGAAGGTGAACTGCGGCCGCACCGCCAGGTAATACCCGTCGGCGCACCAGGGTACACGGCCGTCGGCGTTTCGCAAAACCGGAAGCGGGGCGGGCACATCCGTCCCGGAGTTTCCCTGCGGCGATCCGTATCCTCCCGGTACCGCCCCGGTGCCGTCCTGCACCGCTCCGGGTTCGGCCGCACCGGCACATTTGGCAGGGTTCAGCCGCACGGACACGGGCGGCTCGGTATCGAGTGCGGCGCACAGCGCCGCCCCCTCTTCCGGCCCCAGCTCCGAAAGGACGCGTGCGGCGAATTTCTCAGGCAGCGTCATGCGTCGCTATCTGTTTTCGAGCGCATCGAGGTGCGCACATATCTTCTCCAGCACCGTAGGGTCGGAGACGAAATCCTCATGGTCTTTGTCGACGACCAGCACATCGCCTTCGTAAATGTTGTCGATCCAGTTGTTATACTTGTCGTTCAGACGCTTGAGGTACAATTCGTCGATGTTCATCTCGTATTCGCGGCCGCGCTTGCGGATCTGCGAAATGAGCGTCGGCACGCTCGCCTTGAGGTAGATCAGCAGGTCGGGCTTGGGGATGAGCGTGGTCATCAGCCGGAACAGTTTCATGTAGGTTTCGATGTCGCGCGAGGCCATCAGCCCCATTTCGTGGAGGTTGTCCGCGAAGATATGCGCATCCTCGTAGATCGTGCGATCCTGGAAGATCGCCCCCGAATCGCGGTTGTCGGCCAGCATGTCCATCGTCTGCTGGATGCGGCTCCCGAGGAAATAAATCTGCAAATTGAACGACCAGCGGTTCATGTCCTCGTAGAAATCGCCGATGTAGGGGTTGTTGCACTCCTCGAGGTAGGCTTTGGCGTTGTAACGCTGGCATAGAACCCGGGTCAGCGTGGTCTACCAGCCTCCGATATTGCCTGCAATGGCTCTATACATATTATACGATATTTGTTTTACATCCTAAATACTGCCCGGCCGCTCCGGACGGCCACCGGAGTGCTCCGCAGCGGTACATCACGGCATTACGCCGCAGCAACACACGCCGTCACTTCGCTTCCCCGCCGAACGCCAGTATCTCGTCGGCCACACGGCGGTCGTTGACCAGCCGCGGCACCTTGTTCTTGCCCCGGGCACGCATCCACGCGAGGAAACGGCCGTGGCCGACGACCGTCAGCCGCTGCCGCTCGAGCGTCGTGCGGCGTTTGGCGTCGTAGTCCGAATTCACGGCCCGCAGTTCGCGGTCGAGCGCCTCGGCGAAATGCTCGCGGCTGTCGGGCTCGCGCTCGAACTCCAGGATCCATTCGTGGGCACCCCGCTCGCGCAGCGACATGTAGCACGGCGCCACGGTATATTCCCCGACCACGGCCCCCGTTTCGTTGCAGGCGGCCAGCAGTGCGCGGTCGGCGTTGTCGACGATCAATTCCTCACCGAAGACATTGATATACTGCCTCGTACGCCCCGCGAAACGAATGCGGTAGGGATTCGTCGAAGTGAATTCCACCGTATCGCCGATCTCGTAGCGCCACAGGCCGTTGTTCGACGTGATGAGCATGGCGTAGACCTTGCCGCATTCCACGCCTTCGAGCGGCACGACGGTATCCCCGCTGCGGAACTCGAAGAAATTGCCGTAGTCGAGCATCAGCAGCATGTCGCTCCGCGACGGGTCGTCGGCCAGCGCGAAGAACCCTTCCGAGGCATTGTAGGTCTCCATGTACTGCATCCTGTCCGAAGGGATCAGCGCCTCGAACGAACGGCGGTAGGGTGCGAACTCCACGCCTCCGTGGGCGAACATGCAGAGGTTGGGCCACACTTCGAGCAGGTTCTCCCGCCCCGTATAATCCAGCACGCGGCGCATCATCGCCAGGTTCCACGACGGCACCCCGGCGAAGGCCGTGATATTTTCGCCCGTGCACTCGCGGCAGATGGCCTCGACCTTGCGGTCGAAATCGGGGATGATCGCCGTGGCGGTGCGCGGCGCCCGGAACCAGCCGCTCCAGAACGTCGTTTCGTGGATCAGCACCGCCGACAGGTCGCCCACAAGGTTGCGCCCCTCGCGGCTGCACGACCCGCCGAGAGTCAGCGTCTTGCCGTCGAAGACCTTCGTTTTCGGGTTGTTGGCCGCGAATACCGTCGCCACGTCCCGCATGCCGAGCGTGTGGTTCCACCAGAGCGACTCCTCCGTGACGGGGATGTACTTGCTCCGGTCGGAAGTCGTGCCCGACGAGCGGGCAAAGAGTTTCACCCGCCCCGGCGCGGTGACGTTGCGCTCCCCGGCCAGCATCTTTTCGATATAGGGTTTGAAGGTTTCGTAATCGAACGTCTCGACCATCGACTGGAACTGTTCCACGCTGCGGACATGCCCCAGGTCGTACCTCCATCCGAATTCCGTCCCGCGCCCGCGGCGCAGCAGCTGCCTGAAGATACGCTCCTGCGTCTCGGCAGGACGGCGCCGGAAACGGTCGATAGCCCGCTCGCGCTGCGAAAACCAGGCCTTGAATAATATGCTTCTAAACGACACTTGTCTGTTCGGTTTCATATTCCGCCGGTGTGCGGGCCCCGGCGCACGCCGGGCCCGACAGCGCCGTCGTCAGTTAAAAAAGTATCCCACTTTGCCCACCGACGCAGGCATGGCGAAGACCACCACGCGGTCGTAGGGGTTGATTTCCATGTTGTCCACGGCGATGAAGACCTTGTCGCCGCGCACGATGCCGCCGATGATCGTGTCCTCGGGCAGCCCCAGGTCTTTGATGCGGCTCTTCACGGCCGGCGCATTGGGCTTGACGATGAATTCCAGCACCTCGGCGTCGCTGCCCGTAAGGCACTTGATGGCCTGCACGTCGGTCGACATCGTGAAGCGGAAGATGTTCGACGCCGTCACCAGTTTCTTGTTGATGATCGTGTCGATGCCGATCGACTCGGCCAGGTTGATGTAATTGAGGTTCTCGACCTCGGCGATCACCTTCTTGACGCCCATGCGCTTGGCGAGCATCGCCGCGAGGATGTTGGTCTCGCTGCGCCCCGTCACGGCCACGAAGGCGTCCATGTTCGAAAGCCCCTCTTCCATCATGGCCTCGGTGTTGCGGCCGTCCTCGTTGATGATGAGGGTCTTTTCGAGCATCTCCGCCAGCCGGTAGGCCTTCTCGGCGTTGTAGTCGATGAGCTTGATGTTCACCTCGTCCTGCAGCTCCGTGGCGATGCGGATGCCGATGCGCGACCCGCCCAGAATCATCATGTTCTTGATCTCGATATTCGACTGTCCCGAAAACTCCATGACCTGTTTCACGGCATCCTGGCGGGCGATCACATAGATCGCATCGCCCTCCATGAACAATTCGCCGCGGCGCGGGATGATCGTCTGCCCGCCGCGCGTGATGGCCACCGTGCGGTAGCTCAGCGGGGCCTCGTCGTCATCGAACCCCTCCAGCGGCTTGCCCACCAGGGGCGAGGTCGGCTCCAGGTGAAAAACCACCAGCGAGAGCTTGCCGCTCGAAAAATCGACGAACTCCGTGGTCGAGGTATGCCCCAGGAGGTTGATGACCTCGCTGGCCGCAACCTTCTCGGGGTAGAACAGGTAGTCGATGCCCATGTCGATGAACATCTCCTTGTTGTTGGGTTCCAGGTATTCGTTGTTGTCGATGCGGGCGATGGCTTTCTTGGCCCCGAGCTTCTTGGCCAGCATCGCCGCCACGACATTGTCGTTCTCCACGTGGTTCACGGCGATGAACAGGTCGCACTTGCGCACCTGCGCCTTGCGGAGCACGGCAAAGGTCGTCGAATCACCCTCGACCGAAATCACGTCGGCAAGGCTCCCCACGTCGGAAAGCAGCTTCTGGTCGGCGTCGATGATGGTGATGTCGTGGCCGTTGCCACTGAGCATTTTCGCCAGATGGCTCCCCATCTCGCCCGCACCCGCTATCACGATTTTCATAGTATTGCGTCTGTTGTCGTTTCGTTTCTGCGCCGCCCGCCGACAGGATAAGGCAGCATTTTTGCAATTTATCTTACAAATGTATACATTTGTGACCGAAAGCCAAAATTTCAGCACATAAAAATACCTTACCGTTATGCCAACGTGGTTAATCGTTTTCCTCTTCGCCCTGGGCGCCGTAGCCCTCTTCGTCGTGGGCATGTCGCTGACGCTGATGATCAAGGGACACCATATCGACTCGGAAATATCGACCAACAAGAACATGCAGCGGCTGGGCATCCGGTGCGCCGTGCAGGAATCGCGCGAGGACTCCGGACAAACAGACTGCGCCGACGCGGGCTGTTCGGGCAACTGCTCGGCGTGCGACATCGAACAGACAACGAAAAAAGAGGAGTGACGCTCCTCTTTTTCATATCGGTACGCCCCGTTATGCCGGGCGCTCTTTGGCAACGCATCATGCCGCACAGGATTACCGGCCCGGCGTTCGGCCGTATCCGAATTGCCTGCGGCTCCGTCGCCCGAGCCGTTTTATATCACGCAGTACTTCGACCGGCAGACGAACCACGGGTTGCGCAGGTCTTTTTCGTTGTAGCGCAGCACCCCGTCGTCGGGCAGCGTGCGCGTCCGGCCGCCGGCCTCGGCGAGGATCAGCTCCCCGGCCGCCGTGTCCCACTCGTAAGTATGCGTCGTGCGGACATAATAGTCGACCCGCCCCTCGGCCAGCAGGCAGAACTTATACGAACTGCCCTGTTCGACGATCTCCAGGTCGGGGTGCGTCGCGCGCAGGCGGGCGATATGCTCGGCGGTCTCGGGTGTCTGGTGCGAGCGCGACACGGCCACACGCAGGCGGGGATGCGGACGCACGGCCTCGCACTCCAACGGCAGGCGCGTCCACCCGGTGACGATCTCGTCGTAGGTATATTCCGCCCCGGAATCGGGCGCCACATGCTCCTTGACATACGAGCCTGCATCCCGCCCCGCGATATACAGCTTCTCGAAATAGGGCACGTAAATCACCGCCCCCATGCAGACATTGTTCTCCATCAGGGCGATGTTGACCGTAAATTCATTGTTCCCCTTGATAAATTCGACCGTCCCGTCGAGCGGGTCGACCAGCCAGTAGAGCTCCCAGTTGCGGCGCTCGTCGTAGAGCATCTCGCGCCCCTCCTCGCTCAGGATCGGGATGCGCGTCGGGCCCAGGTATTCGCGGATGGTTTTGTGCGCCAGCCGGTCGGCGAGCGTGATCGGCGTCTTGTCGTCTTTGAGGCTTATATCGTAATCGTCGAGGTTTTTATAGACATTCATTATCGAGGCTCCGGCCCTGACTGCCGCATTGATGAGCGGCGGCAGCAGGTACATCCTCACCTTGTCGTTTATCATCGTAGCTCTTCTTTTGAGTTCGGTAACTTCGGTTGCCATGGTAAAGGTAACAAGAATTTATGACATTGTGAAATTTTTAACAGCTATTTCACGCCGAACCTCCCCGGGCAGCTTCGGCGCAAGACAAAACCTCCTGTGCGGGGCGCCCGCTGTTGCAGGGACGGCACGGCGTCATGCGGCACTGTCCGCGGCGACCCCGCCCAAAACCATGCCAGAGCCGACCGTGCCGAAAAAAATTCGCGCGGGATGTTGCTTATAAAATAAATATGCGTATATTTGCACTCTGAATTATGTTCAAATACATATATCGCATTAAATGTACGTTATAGTAGAGATTGCAGGTCAGCAATTTAAAGCTGAGAAAGGTCGGAAACTTTATGTCCACCGTCTTCAGGGCGAAGAAAATTCGTCCGTAAGTTTCGACAAAGTCCTGCTCACAGACAACGACGGTCAGGTCAAAGTAGGTGCACCTGTAGTGAAAGGCGCCTCGGTGAAGTGCAAGATCCTGAAGCATCTGAAGGACGAAAAAGTCCTGGTCTTCAAGAAAAAGCGCAGAACGGGATATCAGAAGTGCAACGGCCACCGTCAGTATCTGACACAGGTCCTTGTCGAGGAAATTGTTGCATAACCTTTAAAACTGAAGAGAAATGGCACACAAGAAAGGTGTAGGTAGTTCGAAGAACGGCCGCGAGTCGGAAAGCAAGCGACTCGGCGTCAAGTTATTCGGTGGCCAGTTCGCTAAGGCGGGCAACATTATCGTTCGTCAGCGCGGCACGGTTCACAACCCCGGTGAAAACGTGGGTATCGGTAAAGACCACACGCTCTTCGCCCTTGTAGACGGCACCGTCGAATTCTGCAAGAAAGGCGCAGGCAAATCCTATGTGAGCGTAACTCCCCTGAGCGAGTAAGCGTTCCGATAAGAGACACAAGACAAGCGGCTTCCCCTTTCGGGAGGCCGCTTGTTTCTTTGAGCCCCGAAGCCATGCGGCGAATCCCCATGCGCGAAACACACGGGGAGACACGATACGGCCATATACGCCTCCCTCATGCCGTTTTTCAGCTATCGGTTCCGCTGCCCGGCTCCAATACAAATAAGTAGTTGCAGATTGCGGAAATTTGACTACCTTTGCTATGCAGTACACCGTAATTGCATGCGTTCTTAACATATTGAGTATAAACGATTGTATTTGTCTGCTCTGAATCTGGTAAATTTTTTGAAGACACCTTATACAACCGCACCCGAAAGGGTACGCGTTGTTTTGCGGGGTCGCAGGTTTACCAGAACCCAGAGCAGTCGGAATTCGGCGCTGCCCTTTCTTTTTTGCACAAATGAACCCCATTTGTCGCGCTCCTGCCGATGCAATCGAATCCTATGCGGCGGCAGGATACTTTTCCGGTAACCGGATTCTTCATACAAAAAGAGAGTTGCGTCACTTTTTTTCCTGCCGCCGTTCTTTTTTTGCCCGCTCCGGCCGCCCCCGCATCCGGCCGTAAAACAATCCCCCCTCCCGCCACATAGCTCCCGCATCCGGCCGTTCGGCTATTTCCCGGCATCCATACCGGGAGCGGTTCTCCACCAAACCGTCGTTTCATTCCGCCTTATACAAAAAAAAAAAACGGCAGCCCCGTCGGGGACTGCCGCAAATATTCCGCGTCGGCGGAATTACTGCTTCGCAGGCTCTTTTTCGACGGCCTTGAACACGGCCAGCGCTTTGTGGTCGTCGAAGAGGGTCAGCTCCGCACCCTTGATCTCGAAACGGTCTACCTCGTCGAGCATCTTGACAAAGGCATCCTCGTACTGCATGTCGGGGCAGGCCATCCGGGTCATGCCCAGGTTCTTGAGTTCGAGTTCCTTGCCTTTGAGCTCATACTTGCCGAAGAAGCGGTTGCAGTTCGTACGCCCTGCGACCATCGTATCGGCGGCATTGAACTCCAGGGTGAAGAAATCGGCCTCCTTACCGACGGCCGCGGCCGGGATTGCCTCCATCTTGGCGAGTTTCCATGTCGTGCCTTCGAGCTTCTTGTCCTGGCCGGCGCTTCCGCAGGCGGCCATCATCATAAGCAGCGCAGCGGCTGCAAAATACTTTTTCATAACGTACCTGTAAAAATTAATAACATGGCGGCCCCTGCAAGAATCGCACAAAACCGCCTCACGTCTGCAAAATTACAAAATTAACCGAATAGTTGGTTAAGTACGGCAGCCAAACGGTAGCCCGCCTTGAGGATTTGCTCCTCGGCGAACGGATGAACCGTGTTGAGCAGGTCGCGGGCCTCGGTCTTGGTAAACTTCTGGCCGGGCTTCGTCCACTCGTAAATCACGCGGCAATCCCGGGCGCTCTCTTCGAGCCAGTCGCGGGGCGTCCCGGCGGTGACTGCACGGATCTCCTTCTTCGTAAGGCGATCCAACTGGTGGCGGTACTCCACGTATCCCCAGCGATGGTTCAGGTCGAGCACCCCGCTGTCCCAAAAACTATGGAATTCGCTGGGCCTCCCGTTCAGGTCGAACTTGAAATTCTTATACCAAGGGTATTTCACGTGCACGGGGCAATGCATGTCGCCCACCAGGTGCACGAGGTATTTGATCGACACCAGCACCGTCGAATCGTCCAGGCTGCGGTAATCCTTCAATCTGGAGATCGCCTCCTCGATGCATTGCAAGGCGTCGCCTTTTGCGTTGGGCACATACTTCCCGTCGGCGTCGACCCTATCGCCGTGCCAGCCCGAGGTCACCTTGTAAGCCGGTGTATGGCGGTACACATCCATCCACGAGGCATAATAGACGATCGAACGGCCGTCGAGGTATTTCTCGATGTTCTTCCTGGCCTTGGGCGTCAGGTTGCACTCGGCGATATAAGCGATGGCGTCATGCCCCGACTTGCCCCAGCCGAATGCCGTACCACAATAGCAAAGGAGCATTGCAGCCAACAAAAGAAAACTTTTCTTCATAATTGATTCATTTTAGGTTACCGAAAGCAAAAATAGGAAATATTATTCGGACAGACAAGATTACAAAAGAAAAAAAGCAGATTGCGGAGTTTCCGCAACCTGCCTGGAAAGGGTTTGTTATCGTGTCCGCCTATTTCGTAAGGCCGATGCCGATCTCGATGGATTGGCTCTGGTTGAAGAGCGCATCGAGCAACGAGTTGACCAACGCCTTTGCCGGGATCTTCATCGGGTCGGATTCGGGGTCGAGCGACACCTCGATATCCCCGTCGGGGAGGAAAGCATCGACCAGCGAAGTAATCAGCGGCATGTAAGGCATCATCATCTCCTTGTCGACCTTCAGCGTCGTAACGCCGTCCTTGACCGCGTACTTGAGCGGGATGGCATAGTAATCGTCGGTCGCTTCGATCCCCAGGCCCGGATACTGCGCCAGCAGGGCGTCGATGATCTGGGGCAGGTTCATTTCGAGCTCCGCCTGGCCGATATAGGTCAGGTACTCCTTGTCGATGGCGAAATAGACCTTGCCGTCCTTGGTGTAATAGGTAATCGCATCGACAGGCAGCACCTCCAGCGTCTCGGCATTGGGGAATTCGACCTCGGAGCCAAACGTAGGGCCGGCATTCATGTCGAACCCGAGCATGTCGCGGTAACCCGCGCCGATCGTCCCGTCGTCCTTGAAATCGAAATAGGTGAGGCCGCCGCCATACATCATCCCCACGAGCTGGTTGGCCAGACCGGTGACGGTGGTAACGGGCATGATAAATCCGGGGAAAAGGAAACCCATGTCGATCTGCGGCACCTTTTCCGGATCCATATCAGCATATACGGGGTTGATGAAGAAATTAGCGATCGGATTTTCGGGATCGGGAACATAGGGCGTATACCGGCCCACCAGATCCGACGAGAACACGGCCTTCTGGCTGATGGAAACGGTCACCGACTCGGCGCCCTTGGCGCTCAGGACGACATCCGCCGTACGTGCATCGCCCGTATTCCGCGCCACGGTGACCACCACGTCGCCGTCGTTCACTTTCGCGGTGATCCATCCGGTTTCGGCACCCTTGTAGTTCACATCGACCTGGATCGCGCCGACCGTACCGTCGGTTTCCACCTCGAATCCCTTCGAATAGGCTCCGCTCGTAAATTTCAGGGCGCCGGTTTCCACACTGAGGGTACCGGTAACCGGGCCGTCGCCCTTGTTGTCGCTGTCGCTACATGCCGTAAACGCTACCGTGGCAGCGCACATGACGAGCACACAGGTAATTTTGTGCACAAAATTTTTCATAAGTGAGATACTTGTTTGTAATTCAAATGTGTGCAAATTTATCCTCTCAGGTCTATATGGACAAATAAATTCACTCGGGGGGGGGATTTCAAAAACGAACGCGCGTTTTTTCATCACGAAGCATTTTCCGGATATACAAAAAGGGCCGCGGCACAATGCCGCGGCCCTCCGCATAACGTATAATATAATTAGTATTCCATCTTCGCAAGGCGCTGGTAGCCGTTGTAACGCCATTTGGCGTTCTCCTCGGCGGCTGCGAACAGCTCGTCGGCCTCGGCCGGGAACGACTTTTTGAGCGAAGTGTAACGCACCTCCTTCATCAGGAAGTCGCGGAACTTCGACCAGTCGGGCTCCTTCGAGTCCATCACGAACGGGTTCTTGCCCTGCTCCTCGAGCTGCGGGTTGTAGTGCCACAGGTGCCAGTAACCGCAGGCTACGGCCTCCTTGCCCACGGTCTGCGTGCGCGTCATGCCGCCCTTGATGCCGTGGTTGATACACGGAGCATAGGCGATCACGAGCGACGGGCCGGGATAGGCCTCGGCCTCCTTGAGCACGTTGAACAACTGCATCTGCGAAGCGCCGATCGAAACCTGCGCCACGTATACGTAGCCGTAGGTCATGGCGATGGCGCCGAGGTCTTTCTTGCGGATACGCTTACCGGCCGAAGCGAACTTGGCGACGGCACCCACGGGCGTCGATTTCGACGACTGTCCGCCGGTATTCGAGTAAACCTCGGTATCCACGACCAGAATGTTCACATCCTGGCCCGATGCCAGCACGTGATCGACACCGCCGAAGCCGATATCGTATGCCCAGCCGTCGCCGCCGATGATCCACTGCGACTTCTTCACCAGCCAGTCCTTCATCTCCAGGATATCCTTGCAGTAATCGCAGCCGCAGGCCTCCATCATCGGGACGAGGCGCGCCGAGACCTCGGCCGATTTGGCCGACGAACCGCGCGAAGCGATCCACTCCTGCATGACGCCCTTCAGCTCGTCGGAGCATTTCGTACAGTTGGCAATAGCCTGCTCCATCGTATTCTGGATACGGTCACGGAGTTTCTCGACGCCGAGATGCATACCCAAGCCGAATTCGGCGTTGTCCTCGAAAAGCGAGTTCGCCCATGCCGGGCCCTGGCCCTTGTCGTTGGTGCAGTACGGGGTCGACGGTGCCGAACCCGAATAGATCGAGGTACAGCCCGTGGCGTTGGCAACCATCATCTTGTCGCCGAACAGCTGCGAGATAGCCTTGATATAGGGGGTCTCGCCGCAACCGGCGCAGGCGCCCGAGAACTCGAACAGCGGCTGTGCGAACTGTAGGTTCTTCACCGACTTGGTCTTGTCGACGACCTGCTTGTAGCCGATATGCTTGGTGATGTAGTCCCAGTTCTTCTGCTGGGGCATCTGCTCCTCCAGAGGACGCATTACCAGTGCCTTCTCCTTGGCCGGGCAGACGTCGACGCAGTTCGAGCAGCCCGTACAGTCGAGCGGCGAGATCTGGATGCGGAACTTGTACTCCTTGGTCTCGCCCAGCCCCTGCTTCCATTCCACGCCCGATGCGGCGGCCTCGGCCTCCGTCGCGAGGAACGGACGGATCACGGCGTGCGGGCAGACATAGGCGCACTGGTTGCACTGGATACAGTTCTCGATCTTCCACTCGGGGACATTCACGGCGATGCCGCGCTTCTCGTAGGCGGCCGTGCCGTTCTCCCACGTACCGTCCTCACGGCCCGTGAAAGCCGATACCGGCAGGTCATCGCCCTTCAGCCCGTTGATCGGCTCAACGACCTTGCGCACGAACTCGGGATACGACGCATCCGAAACATGTGCGAAGCCGTTGTCGTCGATCTGCGCCCATTCGGCCGGCACCTCGACCTTCACCACGGCGTTGCCGCCGGCGTCGACGGCCGCATAGTTCATATTGACGATGTCCTCGCCCTTCTTGCCGTAGGATTTCAGGATGGCATGCTTCATCTCGTCGACAGCCTTGTCGAACGGGATAACGTTGGCGATCTTGAAGAATGCCGACTGCATGATGGTATTCGTACGCGAACCCAGCCCGAGCTCGGCGGCGATCTTCGTAGCGTTGATGATATAGAAATTGATCTTGTTCTTGGCCAGATAGGCTTTCATGTGGTCGGGCAGCGTGGCGCAGGTCGTAGCCGCGTCGTGCACCGAGTTGAGCAGGAACGAACCGCCGGCTTTCAGCCCTTTCAGCACGTCGTACTTGTCGACGTACGAAGGCACGTGGCACGCCACGAAGTCGGGCGTGGTGACCAGATAGGGCGAAGTGATCGGCAGGTCGCCGAAACGCAGGTGCGACGAGGTGTAACCGCCCGACTTCTTCGAGTCGTACGAGAAGTATGCCTGGCAATATTTGTTCGTCGTGCCGCCGATGATCTTGATCGAGTTCTTGTTGGCGCCTACCGTACCGTCGGCACCCAGGCCGAAGAACAGCGCCTCGAACGTACCGGGCTTGGCGAGCGAAATCTCCTCGCCCACGGGCAGCGAGCGGAAGGTCACGTCGTCCACGATGCCCACCGTGAACTGGTTCTTGGGCTCGTTGGCCGCAAGGTTTGCGAACACGGCCAGCATCTGCGCCGGCGTAGTGTCCTTGGACGAAAGGCCGTAGCGGCCACCGATGATGAGCGGTTTGCGGTCGGCCGGAATATCCTTGCAGTTGGCGAATGCCTCGACGACATCCAGGTAGAGCGGGTCGCCGTTTGCACCCGGTTCCTTAGTACGGTCGAGCACACAGATGCGCTTCACCGTTTCGGGCAGCACCTCGCCCAGGTATTTCACCGAGAAGGGACGATAGAGGTGAACGGTCACGACGCCCACCTTCCCGCCACGGGCGTTCAGGTAGTCGACCGTCTCCCGGAGGGTTTCGGTCACCGACCCCATCGCGATCACGATGTTCTCGGCGTCCGCAGCTCCGTAATATACGAACGGCTTGTACTCGCGGCCGGTGATCTTCGAAATCTCGCGCATCGCCTCGGCGACCATGTCGGGCACGGCGTCGTAGAAGCGGTTGGCGGCCTCGCGGGTCTGGAAATAGATGTCGGGATTCTGCGCCGTACCGCGGGTCACGGGGTGCTCGGGATTGAGCGCACGCTCGCGGAAGGCCTTGAGCGCATCGCGGTCGAGCATGGCGGTCAGGGCGGCCTCGTCGATCAGCTCGATCTTCTGGATCTCGTGCGAGGTACGGAAGCCGTCGAAGAAGTGCAGGAACGGCACGCGCGATTTGAGCGACACGATGTGCGCCACGCCCGCCAGATCCATCACCTCCTGCACCGACGAAGTCGCCAGCATGGCGAATCCCGTCTGGCGGGTGGCCATGACGTCCTGGTGGTCTCCGAAAATCGACAGCGACTGTGCGGCCAGCGCACGCGCCGAAACGTGGAACACGCCCGGCAGCAATTCGCCGGAGATCTTATACATATTGGGAATCATCAGCAGCAAACCCTGCGACGCGGTGAACGTCGACGTCAGGGCACCGCTCTGCAGCGAACCGTGTACGGCGCCTGCGGCACCGGCTTCGGACTGCATCTCGACAACTTTCACCGTTTCGCCGAAAATATTTTTGCGACCCTGTGCGGCCCACTCGTCCACGAGTTCGGCCATGGTCGACGACGGCGTGATGGGATAGATCGCCGCAACTTCCGAGAACATGTATGCAACATGTGCCGCAGCGTAGTTACCATCACAAGTGATAAATTTCTTTTCTGCCATTTTGTTGAAATTTTAGATGATATTGTGTGTTTTTCCTGGATTCGGGACAAAATGCGTTGCAAAGATAACAATTCCGGCGGAAAAATCAGTCCGATTTTCTGACAAATCATCCGGTTTTTTCACTACGCAGGATGTTATTGGAATAACAACGGGGTTGTTATTTATTTAACAACGAACTCGCGGATAATCACCGACTTGCCGAACTTATTATCCGATAGCGGATTACCCGCCACTCCCTCGCGGGCACAGTCCGGGCTGTGCGTGCACGGGGCCGGAGCGCCACCCCTGCCGGCAAGACAAATCCCGGGCCGGAAAAAGCAGCGGAATTTTTTCACAGACACATTGGCGGTTGAGAAAACAGATAATTTTTTGGCCGTCAACAAATTTTACGCGGCGAAACACTGGGAAATAAAGGCCGATAAATAGGTTGTTCGGGCGCGGCGATTGCAAATCGGGATTTTTTTCCTAATTTTGTTCCATAATTCGTTCTTTACATATCATCGTGTATAAACGATAGTATTGGGGCCCTAAAATCTGGTAAATTTTTTGTTATCCCACAATACAGATCGTACCCAGAAGGGTGCGTGCTGTGATTTGTGGGATAGAGGCTGACCAGAGCCATGGGCCACAGGTTCGGCACCACTCTTCCCGTTTTCTGCCGAAGCGTTTTCCACACGCAGCGGCAGGGTAATGGATTCCAATCCCCAAACTTCATAGTCTTCGAATCCATCTTCAAATGAGGCGTCACTAAATTTTCCTGCCGCTGCTTTTTTACTATCTTTGCATCCATGATCGAATACAAGAAGAGAACACTGGCGAACGGCCTGACGGTCGTCGTCAACCGGGATAAGGCTTCGAAACTCGCCGCAGTAAACATATTATATCAGGTCGGGGCGCGCAACGAGAACCCCGCGCGCACGGGTTTCGCCCATCTGTTCGAACACCTGATGTTCCGCGGCACGCGCGAAATCCCGAATTTCGACCTGCCCGTGCAGATGGCCTGCGGCGACAACAACGCCTTCACCAACAACGACTATACGGATTTCTACATCACCCTCCCGAAGGACAACATCGAGACCGCACTGTGGCTCGAAAGCGACCGCATGGAGGGGCTGGACATCACCCCCGAAAAACTCGAGGCGGAGAAACGCGTGGTGATCGAGGAGTTCCGCCAGCGCTACCTCAACCAGCCCTACGGCGACCAGCCGATGCTGCTGCGGGCACTGGCCTACAAAGTCCACCCCTACCGCTGGGCGACCATCGGGCTCACGCCCGACCACATCGCCGGAGCGACACTCGACGACGTACAGGCCTTCTACCGCACCCACTACCACCCTTCGAACGCCATCCTGTCCGTCTCGGCCGACTTCGACGAGGAGCGCATGCTCGACCTTGCCGAAAAATGGTTCGCCCCGCTCGCCGACCGCACCGTGACTCCTCAGCCCATCCCCCGGGAACCGCAGCAGGAGGCGCCCCGCCGGGAGACGGTCGAACGCGACGTGCCCGCCACGACCCTGTCGCTGGCATTCCACATGGGCGGCCGCACCTCGCAGGATTTCTATACCGCCGACCTGGTCTCCGACCTCCTGTCGGGCGGCGACTCGTCGCGTCTCTACAAACACCTGGTGCAGGAACAGCGCCTGCTGGCCTCGGTCAACGCCTACATTTCGGGCGACATCGACCCGGGATTGTTCGTCTTTACGGGGCAACTGCTGCCGGGCACCGCTCCCGAACAGGCCGAAGCGGCTTTCCGTGCCGAAATCGAAGCATTGCAAAGCATCCCGGCATCGGACTACGAGGTCGAGAAGGACAAAAACAAGTTCGAGGCCAACACGCTCTTCGGCGAGCTGAACGTGATGAACAAGGCGATGAACCTGGGCTTCTACGAGATGCTGGGCGACCTGCAGCTCATCAACGGCGAGGTGGCGGCCTACCGTGCCGTCACGACCGGCGACATCCTCGCCTTCAGCCGCCGCACCTTCCGCCCCGGAAACTGTTCCACCCTTATCTACAAAGCGAAAAAATGACACAACCACCCCTCGTAATACCCTCCGACGTCGAGGTCGCACAAGCCGGGAAGAGCCTGCTGGCAAACGGCTCGACACTCTACACGCTCGCCTCGGACGACTTCGAAGTGCTGCGCGTCACCTTCGTGTTCCGCGCCGGATCGGCCATGCAACGGGTTCCTTTCTCGGCGTCGGCCGCCGCCAACATGCTCGCCGAGGGGACACGCGACATGACGGCGCACCAGATCGCCGAACGGCTCGACTATTACGGCTCGTACTACGACGTCAACATCGACCGCGACTATGCCTACATCAGTTTCTGCATGCTCTCCAAATTCTTCGACGAAACGCTCGCCGTAGCAGAACAGATACTCCTGCACCCCGTTTTTCCCGAAGAGGAACTGCGCACCTATTGCGCCAAGCGCAAGCAGCGGCTGGCCGTAGAACGCACGAAGGTCGACACCCAGGCCCGCGAGGCTTTCGCCCGCGCCCTTTTCGGGCCCTCGCATCCCTACGGCATCTCGGCCGACGAAGCCCAATACGATAAACTCACGCGCGGGGATGTAGCGGCGTTTTATGAAAGCCACTATACGGCGGACAACGGGTTCACGATATGCAGCGGGCGCATCGGCGACCACGAACGGCAGGCCGTCGCGGCGCTGGCGGAACGGTTGCCGCGGCGCAAACCCGAAGCCGGCATCCCGTTCCCGGCACCCGTGACGCAGCACGAAGCGCGGGTCGACCATCCGGGCGCCGTACAGTCGTCGATCCGCATCGGAAGGCTGCTTTTCCCGCGCCAGCATCCCGATTTCCTCGGCATGCAGGTCGTGGCATCCGCCCTGGGCGGTTATTTCGGTTCGCGCCTGATGCAGAACCTGCGCGAGGAGCACGGCTATACGTACGGCGTGGTGGCCGCCATGGTCAACTTCGAACGGGAGGGATATTTCGCCGTAGCGGCACAGGTCGGGACGGAGGTCACGCAGGAGGCCCTGCGCGAGATTTACGCCGAAATCGAACGGTTGCGCGCCGAGCCGATGCCCGAGGGCGAACTTTCGCTCGTGAAGAACATTATGGTCGGCGAGATGATGCGTATCCTCGACGGGCCGTTCGGCATTGCCGACGTTACGATCGAGAACATCCTCTGCGGCCGCGACCATACCGTCATCAACGAGAACATCCGCCGCATACAGGCCATGACGCCGGCCGACGTACAGCAACTGGCTCGGAAATACCTCTCCCGCGAAGAACTGGTAACGGTCATTGCGGGAGACCTGCGAAAATAGACGCCTGCGCATTGCGGCTGCGGAGCAATACCCCGCCCGTCGAACGGCATGAAAAAAAGCACCGGGCTCCCGGTGCTTTTCCATTTCCGCCTCCAGTACACACTGTCCGCCCTTCCCTGCCCGGCATCCGACGACTCGAACCCGCACCCAAACTGCGGTATCCGACGTCCACGACCCGCCGCGATTATTTCCGGTTGGCCGCGACCCAGTCGGTCAGCTGCACGAAATCGGCGACCGAGAGCTGCTCGGCGCGCTGCGTAAAAAAGGGATGTTCTGCGCCGCCGAAATCGCCGAACACCGCCCGCAGCGAGTTGCGGATCATCTTGCGGCGCTGGCCGAATGACGCTTTCACCACCTTCACGAACAGCGCCTCGTCGCAGCCGAGCCGTCCGACGCTGTTGCGGCGCAGGCGGATAACGGCGCTTTTGACCTTGGGAGGCGGGTTGAAAACCGTTTCGTTGACCGTAAAGAGGTATTCGATGTCGTACCAAGCCTGCAACAACACGCTCAGGATGCCGTACTCCTTCGACCCCGGAGGCTCCGCGATCCGTACGGCGACCTCCTTCTGGATCATACCGACGCATTCGGGCACCAGGTCGCGGTTCTCAAGCACCTTGAAAAATATCTGCGAGGAGATGTTGTAGGGGAAATTCCCGATGATCTTCAGTCCCCGCGGAAAACGCTCGCGCAGGTTCATCTTCAGGAAATCGCCCTCGATCAGCCGCGGTGCGAACTCGGGGAAATGCGCATGGAGGTACCCGACGCTCTCCGGGTCGATCTCGGCGCCGTAGGTGGTAATGTCGCCGCGCCTGAGCAGGTACTGCGTCAGCACCCCCATCCCGCAGCCGACCTCCAGCACGTCGCAGGGGACTGCGCCGCCCCGTTCCTCTTCCGCGGCCGCCGGCGCACCGGCAGCGGCCGTATCCGCCGCGAGCCGGGCATCGGTCGCTATCCCGGCACCGTCCCCGTTCCGGGTTTCCGCCCCGGCTCCGGCATATCCAGCCGCATTCGCCCGGGTTTCCGCCCCGGCATCGGCACTTCCAGCCGCCATCGTCCGGGCTTCCGCCCCAGCTCCGGCATATCCAGCCACCCTCGTCCGGGTTTCCGCATCGGCACATCCATCCGCACCCGTCCGGGCATCCGCCGCGGCCCCGGCCCCCGGTCTTACGCCCCCCGAAAGCGCATCGCAAATCTTGCGCGCGATATTGAGGTCGACCAGGAAATGCTGTCCCAGCGCCTTTTTTGCCCTTACTTCACTCATCTTCGTCTTTCAGTAATTCGTAATAACAGCCGTCCACGAACGCCCCGTTCTTGAAAAAAGCCTTGCGGAACGTCCCGACATGCCGGAACCCGGTTTTCACCAACACCCGCTGCGATGCGGGATTGGTGGCATAAGCCGCGGCAAAGATACGAATTATCGGGGTATTTGCGAACATCCACTCCACGGCCTGCCGGACGGCCGCCGTCATCATGCCCCGCCCCCGGCAGCGGCTTCCGAGCCAGAAACCGATTTCGGCGCCGAAGCGTTCGACATCCGTCCCGGGCACGAACCCCACGCCGCCCACGGCCTTGCCGCCTGCCACGACGGCGAAATCCACCGGGCAGGGTTTCCCGGCCGCCGCGGCAATGAACTCCCGGGCGTCCGCCAACGTATAGGGATGCGGGAAAAGGTCACGCACGTTGTTCCACAGCGTGATGTCGTCGGCATTGGCCGCCAGCGACGCCGCATCCGCCGCGCGCCACGTGCGCAGCATCAGAATATCGTCCTTGTAAATTACCATCTCACCACCTTTACCCCGGCAACGTTCCGCCCCACCATCCGCAGCGTGCCCCGCCCGCCGTACCCGCGAACGGATCCCCGGACGGAACCGCGAACGGAACCGCCGGGCAACGATGTCCGGCGGATGAAGGTCAGCGTTTCGACCGGCGGGATTTTTTCTTTTCCTGCCGCTCCCGGGCACGGCGTTCGAGCCGCACGCGGCGTTGCGTCAGGCGGAACGTATAGAGCAGCCCCACGAAACCCACGCCGAGCAGCGTGATCCAGAACCACACGGCAATGCCGCGCTCCATATACTCCAGGGCGTAGATTATCCCGGCCACCGCCACGATCATCATCACGAGGCGGACTATCTGCATCACATTGGTTTTCATATCAGTCTTCGTTTTGCGTATTTTTGCGGCCCATGCTCCGGGCGCGGACGGCCAAAATCCCCGACGCACCGATCAGTACGAGCGGCACGTACCAGATATCCCGCCCGTCGTCGGACAGGATCCGCCACAGCGAAACGACGCCGCACACGAAGAAAAACACGGACATGATCGTCAGGAACCGTTGCATGGCACACATAGGTTACGGTATTTTGTATTTGTTCACCTCGTCGAGGTGCTTGCGCTTG
>ENA-ORCM01000600-ORCM01000600.1-human-gut-metagenome-genome-assembly--contig:-NODE-600-length-34576-cov-3.405316_pt1 | contig 34576 bp, 30 predicted proteins | sample MGYA00242906_ERZ507928 | MGnify/ENA primary metagenome ERZ507928 (study PRJEB26167, sample SAMN06115497) | human gut metagenome | host: Homo sapiens | place: China:Shanxi | collected 2015-05-07...
GAGATTGACGTTCTTCTTAGCGCAAACTCAAGATCGTCTACCACTGCGGTGGCGACCGAAATGGCCTCCTCATTTTATGAACAAAAGTCTTGAAGATTAGACTGAATGTCTCGTGAATTGGAGGAGATTGTCTTGGAAAAAACGGAACGCGACAAATTAATCGACGAGCTCACGCTGGCTCTTCTTTACCTGACTTCATTTACCGAAGAAGATAAGCCGGAAGTTCGTATGTCCTGGAAAAGCCATGACTGGACCGCAATGGATCGATTAGTTGAGGACGGCTTCATCGAAAAACCAAAATGCATGCGTAAACATTCTCGAGTCCTCACAAACGATGGCATTGAAAAAGCCAAGGAACTCTTGGACCGTCTAGGCCCCTCCCTTGGCTTTGCAAAAAAGGACTGGCAGGATTAGTACCGCAGGTTCTCAGCCTTCGGAAACGAGACCGCTTAGACCATCGCAACTTCCGGCTCGAGTTTAACGCCGAAACAGTTCTTGACGCGCAGCCGCACGTCCTGCGCCATTGCGTAGATGTCTTCGCCGGTCGCCTGCCCATAATTCACGAGAACAAGCGGCTGCTTTTCCCATACGCCGACATCGCCCATGCGATAACCGCGGAGACCCGCGTTGTCGATCAGCCATGCCGCAGACAGCTTGAAACGGCCTCCGGCCAAAGGATAAGAAACCAAAGACGGGTTCGTGCGAAGAAGACTTGTAAAGGTCTCCCTGTCGACAACAGGATTCTTAAAGAAGCTTCCGGCGTTTCCGAACTTCACCGGCGAGGGAAGTTTTCTGCGGCGCAGCGAAATCACGCAGGAATAGACGTCCTGAGGGGAAAGTTCGGGGAAGCTGTTGATCTCGATCTCTTCGGCAAGCGCTTTGTAAGAAGTATTGGGAACCCAATTTTTGGAGAGCTTAAACGTAACCGCAGTGATGACTAAATGACGATTCTCCGGCTTTTTGAATGTCGAATGACGATAGCCGAAGTCACATTCTTCATTCGTCAGCGTCAGCAGCTCGCCGGAATTCATATCAAAGCACTCGACGGATTCAATAAATTCAGCTGCTTCTAAGCCGTATGCACCGATATTTTGAATCGGAGCCGCCCCGACGGTGCCGGGAATGTAAGCGAGGTTCTCAAGACCGGGCATTCCGGCATCAAGCATCTTGCGGACGAAACTGTGCCAGATTTCTCCGGCGCCGGCGCGAACAAAGTAATGCTCTTCGTCCTCCTTAATCTTCTCAAAACCGGGAATCATCATCCGCAGCAGAAAGCCGGGATAGTCATCCCTAAACAAAACATTGGAGCCGCCTCCGATGACCATAAAGTCCTGAGGCTGCTGGTGGATATGTTCTCTTGCCTGTTTTAAATCCTCAATGGAACGGATCTCGGCAAAGTTCCTCGCTTTTGCGTCAACACCGAAGGTATTGAGCTTTTTAATTTGTTCGTCAGTCTTGAGCTCCATAAGAAGGCTCCAAAATTACTCTACTCTTTTAAGACGTTCTTCAATCTTATTCAAAATCGATTCTTCATCCATACCGCATTCTTGGTAAAGATGTAAGTTATCTCCCTGCTGGATGAAACGATCGGGGATCCCGATCTGAAGGACATCCGCAAGAAGACCTTTTGCGGCTAAAACTTCAAGGCACGCATCACCGGCGCCGCCGATGATGACATTTTCCTCCAGAGTCACTAAAAGATCATTATTTTTTGCAGCTTCTTCGATCGCATCAGCGTCGACCGGCTTCACAAAACGCATGTCGTACACGGTGGCATCAATTTTTTCAGCAACCGCTTTTGCCTCCGCAAGCATGCTTCCGAAAGCCAGCATCGCAACTCTGGAACCCTTCGGCGCAGTTCCGGTGCGCACTCGGCGAGCCTTGCCGAGCGGAAGTTCATGCATTTCCTTCTCAACCGGTACGCCGGGTCCTTTGCCTCTCGGATAACGAACAATAGCCGGATGATCTAGCTTATAACCCGTGTAAAGCATCTGGCGGCATTCGTTCTCATCTGAGGGCGCCATGATGACAAGGTTCGGAATGCAGCGCAGGAACGAAAGATCAAAGGAACCGTGGTGCGTTGCACCGTCTGCCCCGACCAGACCGCCGCGGTCCAGGGGAAACAGAACCGGAAGATCCTGAATGGCCACGTCGTGAACGATTTGGTCAAAAGCTCTTTGAGAAAAAGTCGAATAGAAAGTGCAAACGGGTTTCAGTCCCTCGGCAGCGAGGCCACCTGCAAATGTAGCAGCATGCTGCTCGGCAATCGCGACGTCAAAGAAGCGGCTCGGAAACTCTTTAGCAAAAGCGACTAAGCCTGAACCTTCCTTCATCGCAGGTGTAATTGCGATGACGCGGGGATCCTTACGCGCAATGTCCAGCAGCCAATCGCTGAAAACTTCCGTATACGTCTTTGCATGCGGAGACGGAACAATACCTTTGCTTGAATCAAACGGCGAGATACCGTGATACTTGGTCGGATTGTCGACAGCCGGCGCATAACCGTGGCCCTTTTGCGTCACAACGTGAAGCACCAGCGGTCCGTTGAGCTGTTTCATGTTCTGAAGCACCGGAATCAGCACTTCGAGGTCATGTCCGTCAATCGGACCGTGGTAGTTCATCCCGAATTCTTCAAACAGCGTGGAGTGCGGAGCAACCATGCCCTTGCTGTACTCTTCGGCCCGTTTGGTCAAATCGAAAAGTTTCGGAAACGGACGCACAATCGCTTTACCGATGTCTCGCGCCTGAGCGTAGAACTGTCCGCTCATCAGCTGTGTAAAGTGATTCTTTAAGGCTCCGACCGGAGGAGAAATGGAACAGTCATTATCATTGAGGATCACCAGCAGGCGAAGGTCCTTCATGTCGCCCGCGCAATTTAAGGCCTCAAACACCATACCTGCGGTCATTGCACCGTCGCCGATCACTGCGATGTGACTCCGATCCTTCTTTCCTAAGGTCTTTGCCGCGACGGCCATACCTAAAATCGCAGAGATGGAAGTTGACGAGTGTCCTGTCCCGAAACAGTCATAGGGACTTTCCGAACGCTTCGGAAATCCCGACAGGCCTTTGTACTGGCGCAGTGTCGGCATTCGGTCCCGACGTCCTGTCAGGATCTTATGTGCATAAGCCTGATGGCCGACGTCCCAAACTAATCGATCTTCCGGCGTATCAAAAACATAATGAATGGCGATAGCCAGCTCGACGGTTCCCAAAGAAGACGAAAGGTGTCCGCCCGTCTTGGAAACGTTATCGATAATGAAAGTACGAAGTTCGTTTGCAAGCTGCTTTAACTCCGGCATCGACAATTTTTTTAGGTCAGCCGGAGAATTAATAGTTTCGAGAATGGTACTCATCGCCGGTTACTTCTTAGTGTGTCCTTTTGATGATGAAATCAGCGATTTCGATTAAGCGCTCTTTGCCGCTCAGACCTTCGCTGAGCCCTTCAACGGCTTTGGCGGCAACTAAATATTGTTCTTCAGCAAGTTCTTTGGCTTTTTCCAGGCCAAGCAGGCTGACGTAAGTCGGTTTATCTTCTAAAGCATCCTTACCGGCTGTTTTACCAAGCTCAGCCGTATCGCCGACGACATCCAAAATGTCATCGACGATTTGGAAAGCCAAACCGATAGCATTTCCATAAACCTCAAGCTGCGAAAGATCGTGCTGTGAAGGAGTCTTTTTTCCGGCAAACGCACCCAGAAGTATGGAGGCCTTAAGGAGCGCCCCCGTTTTCATCGAGTGCATTAGGCGCAGCTCTTCAATCGTCATCTTCTGATTGCCGACGACGCTCAGGTCAATCGCTTGCCCTCCGCACATGCCTCGCGTGGAAGATGCGTAGGCCAAAAGCTCGAGGAGCTTAATTCTCTGCTCAGCAGGCAGCTTCGTTCTGACTAAGAACAGAAAGGCTTCCGGCTGGAGTGCATCGCCTGCAAGCATGGCCACTGCTTCACCAAAAGCCGCATGAGTAGTGGGCTTACCGTGGCGCAGTATGTCGTTATCCATGCACGGCAGATCATCGTGAATCAAGGAATAAGAATGGACGCATTCAACAGCTAAGGCCGTAAGGTCCAGGTTTTCGGGATCGGCATCAAATATTTGTCCGACGGCATAAACAAGCAGCGGACGCACGCGCTTACCGCCTCCGATGACGGAGTAGCGCATAGCCGAATGGAGTTTTTGGGGAATAAGAGCTTCCTGAGGAAGATTATTTTCAGCTGCTTTTTCAACCCTCTGCTGGCAAGCCTTTACCCAATCTTTAAAAGCAACAGTCATAACTTCTTAGAAAGGGATATCGTCGTCATTTCGAAGGGAACGGCGGCTTACCGGGGTTTCTTCAGGTTCGTCATCATCCTGCTGATTGCCGAACTTTTGATCCAGTTCACGTACTCTGTCTTCTGCGCGCTTTAACAAGTCATTGCAGTGTTTGCGCAGTTCAGAGCCGCGGGCATAAGCTTCAACAGATTCTTCCAGAGGCAGACCGCCTTGAGACAGGCGCTGCGACAAGGCTTCCAGTTCCTTAAGAGCTTCTTCAAAAGACAGAGAAGAAATTTCAGGGGCCTTTTCTCCCATTTCCGATAATCCTTATATTTGTTTGTATCATGAGCATTTTCGCTCATTTAGACGTTAGCGAACAACTTTTTGACAATCCTACAGGCATATCTCGGTATTTAAGCCCTTTTCACTCAAGCTGAGGCGTCAAACATGAGATTTTGAGCCTATTTGCACAAAAATCGTTCAAGCGCTCAAGTGTACTCATTCATTGCCGCCTTACCTTCAAATATTTGTAATGAAGCCTAAAATCGAGGAATCGTTTAACAGAGGTGTTTCATGATTTTCACAACTTTAATTGAGCCTCGTGAGCTGCATGCTTTCATGCTGAATCAAAAAGTCAGCGGAAACCGTAACATCATCATTCTTGACTGCTCCTGCAGCATTCCCGATCCGGAGCTCGGTATCAAGCTTTACGCCAAGGAGCACATTCCGGGCGCTGTACTCGTAGACTTTGACCGCTATGTCACCGGAAAAGTAGCGCAGGGAACCGGACGCCATCCGATGCCGGGCAGAGAAACATTCCGCCAATCCATGGAATATTTCGGCATCCGTCCCGATCGTCAGGTTGTTCTTTATGATCAGGGCGGCCTCGGCTTTGCAACACGCTTTTGGTATGAGCTCCGCTGGCTGGGCCTGGAAAATGTCTGCGTCCTAGACGGTGGCTTTACCGCTTGGAAGGAAGAAAAACTTCCCGTGACAGACAAGCCGACCGAACCGTTAGAAGACGGAAAGATCCCTGAGCTTGCGCCGCTTGAAGTACCGGTTCCGATGAAAACCGTTCAGGACAATCTGAAGACGAAAGAATTCTTAGAAGTGGACGCACGCCCTGCCCTTCGCTTCCAAGGCATCGGCGAAACGATTGACCACAAAGCCGGCCACATCCCCGGCGCTGTCAATCGTCCGGGTTCCGAGAACTTCCTTCCCGACGGAAGATTCAAACCTGCGCCTGTTCTGCGTGAAGAATTCCTGAAACTTCTGGACGGCCGTACACCGGACAAGGTCATCAATTCCTGCGGATCCGGCGTCAACGCTTCCGCGAACCTCTTTGCAATGGATTTAAGCGGTCTTTACGGATCGAAACTTTATGTCGGCTCGTGGAGTCAGTGGATTGACGATGACGCTAATCCTGTAGCAACCGGAAAGTAATCGCCTAGCAAGCAAAGCCGCTCCGGATCAAAGGTAATGTTCGAGAGCGGCTTTTTTTGCGTTTGATGACTGCTTCAGATCAGTGCTCGTGCAGACCTCCGGTCGCCAAAACAGCCATGGCCACACCGATCAAAATAAAGAATAACTGTACGTAAAAACGTTCCGGTTTTTCCTGGTGCGCAATTTCCGGCATCAGGTCAGACAGTGCAATATAAATAAAGCTAGCAGCAGCAATGGCAAAAGCGTACGGAACCATCCATTCGACTCGGTCTAAGAGGAAGTAGCCTGCAATACCGCCGAGCATGGAAGTCAGGCCGGAAATAACATTCCAAAGAAGCGCCTTCGAGCGCTCAAATCCGGAATGGAGCAAAACCATAAAGTCGCCCACTTCCTGGGGGATCTCATGAGCCAAAATTGCGAGCGCCGTTACCCAGCCGAGGCCTGAACTCACCATGAATGCGCTGGCAATCAAAATGCCGTCCGTAAAGTTATGGAACGCATCACCGATCAAGATGGCGTTGCCGGCGCCGGAACTTCTCTTTTGGCTTCCCTTGATGTATTCAGAAATGGTGTGTTCCGGAGGATTTACATGACTGTGATGCTGATGACTTAAGGCAAATTCAAGGCAGAACAGAAATAACACGCTCACAAGCAGCGTCCAGCCCACCGAGGCTGCATTCTCATGAATTTCAAATGCCTCGGGAAGTAAATGGGTAAAAGCCACTGTCAATAACAAACCGGCCGAGATACAGAGCATCTGGCTCATATATCGATCAAGAAACTTAAAGCTGATCAGTCCAGCTAAAACAATGGACAGAACCGACGATAAAAGAGTCGCCGCAAGAATTTGCAAAAGAGTCGTCATCTCATTCCTTCTTCGAGACGATTAATCTAAAACAATCGGAGAAACAAATTCAAAAATGACGGTTATTTCGAGCTCGTGTGAGAACCGAGGTAGAAATTCTCGTCCCAAGAGCGTCGGAAGGACTGTTCAACCGAAAGCGGAGGAGTCCAGCCGAGAACCAGCTGAGCTTTATGAATGTCGGCTACTTGGCTCTGGAAGAAGAACTCTTCCCAAGCCTGACGTCCGATGTAACTGTTAAACAGTCGGACAAGGATCGGCGGAAATGGCCACAGCAGACACGGCCGATGGTGCGTTCTAGCCAGCAGTTTAAAAATATTGAGTGTCGAAAGATCCTCCCCGTCACTAACTAAGAAAGTTTCGTTGGCAGCATCCGGGTGCGTCGCGCAGCAAATCAGGAAGTCGACGAGGTTATCGATGCCGACTAAAGAACGGTGATTTCTCTTGCAGGATCTCAGCGGAAGCGGCAGACAGTAATCCACCATGATCTTGACCTCGCCGAAAAGATTCTGACAATCCGGCCCGTAAATGAGCGGAGGACGGACGATCACAATTTCCATGCCTGTCTCTTCGCCGACGCGAATCAGTTCTTTTTCTGCTTCCAGGAGCGCTTTGCCGATCGGAGACTTCGGCCGAGGCAAAGAGTCAGCATAGAAACGTTTCCCGGCCGGGGTCTCGGGACCGTTCACCTGCAGAGAACTTAGGAAAATGAAACGGCTGATGCCGGCGCGGTGCGCTTCGCGCGCCATGTGAACCGTCCCTAAGACATTAATTCTGTGCAGCGCAGCTTCGTCGAGCCAGCCCTCGTGACCGCGCATCGAACCGCGGGAAGCGCAATGGATCAGGACGTCGCAGCCTTTAAAGGCTTCAACGTAGTCCAGACTTTCTTCCAGGCTTCCGAGCCGAACCGTCTCAAAGGACTTGGAATTAAGAATCGAACCTCTGCGGGCAGCTGCCCGCACGGTAAATTCTTTTTTCCGATTCAACAAAGCCAGCACCAAGGCGTTTCCGATATAGCCGTTGGAGCCGGTCACCAAAATCTTTTTCATATAAATTTAACGCTGCACAACTTCTTTAGTGTAATTCCTTCTTGGCCATTGGTATTAATGATTTTGTCGATTAGCGGCCGAATTCATAACATCAATGTTTTTTTTTGAGATGTCAGAGACTTCCAGTCTTACTTTTGGATGATTAGACTGTTATATTTCCTTGGATTATTCTCAAACTAAAGATTTTTAAAGGACGCGATAATGGATTTCGTAAAGCTTTCCGAACAGCGTTTTACCGCTAAAAAATTCGATGTCAACAAAAAGATTCCTCGTGATGACGTCGAAAAATTAAAGACAATTCTTCAGCTCTCTCCTTCTTCCGTCAACAGCCAGCCTTGGGTCTTCCTTTGGGGCACAAGCGACAATTCCAAGAAACGCGTTCGTCCGGCAATTGCCGACTTCAACTGGAACCGCATCGACACTTGCTCCGACTTTATCGTGATCGCCGTCAGAAAGGGTTTGGACGACAAATTCCAGCACACCCTTCTCGACCAGGAAATCAAAGACGGCCGCATTGCCAACGAAGAAATTGCCAAAGAATGCTTCGAATCCAGAAAATTCTTTATTGATCTGCGTGAACGTACCGGCCAAACTCTCAACTGGGAAACTAAGCAGGCCTATATCGCAATGACAGCATTGCTTTACGGCGCCGCCTCCCTCGGCATTGATTCCACACCGATCGAAGGTTTCGATGAAGACAAGATGGATAAACTCCTGAATCTTGATAACTACGGTGTGCATTCCGTCCTCGTCGTGACCTTGGGCTACGACGCCGAAGACGACCACAACCGTACTCGTCCGAAGTCTCGTCTGGAACAGAGCAAGATCTTCTTCGATCTGGATAAGTTCCCAGGCTAATATATAGATCAACCGCATGCAGCCGCCTTTCGAGGCGGCTTTGTTTTGTCCGGAACTGCGGTTCTCGGACAATTGAGATACGCCGTCATGCTCGTTTTCTCGACTTTCTTTGAACGCGAGCCTTTTAGATAATAAGTTCACCACTTTCACCCAAGGATTTGATGTTGTTTAGGAAACTCTGGCTTTCTTTATGCGCCGGCGCGCTGCTGGCGGCTCATCCGCTTCAGGCGGAGGAACCGACTCAGCTTCGGGAAGTCAGAGTCGCCTACATCGGAATCCTGCCGTCTGAAACCACTGAGCACGCCGTCTACCCTACTTTCGATTTTCTAAAGTCACAGCCCGGGCACAAATACCGATTCAAGCTTTTTGATATTTCAAACCACGATTTCTTAGAAGAAATCAATGTCCTGAAGCCTCATTTACTCTTTGCTCCGAGCGAGATTTATCTTCAGCTTGCGGCGATTCCCCAATTGAACGCTCACGACATTGCTGCTTTGAAGTCGGTTTTCTCTTCTAAGACCAGTGCGTCTGTGGGTTCAGTGTTTATTACACGCGCTGACCGAAACGACATCAACACCATCGCCGATATGAAGGGCAAACGCGTTGCTGCGGCCAACAACGAAAATTTAAGCGAATGGTGGGCAGCGTTAGGAGAACTCAAGGAGCACGGCTACGCTCCGAACCGTTTCTTCGGAAGCGAACGATTCACCCGTGAACGTCACCTCGGAGCCGTAGAAGAAGTTCTTGCCGGATCGAGCGACGTGGGTATTCTTCCGACTTGCCTTCTTGAGGCTTACGAAGGAGTAGGCTTCGTGGCTCCGGGTTCACTGAAAGTGATCGAGCCTTACGATAATGCCAAGGATGAGTCGCCCTTCTACTGCCGCCGCTCTACTCGTGCGCTTTATCCCGGCATTGTGATTTCTTCGCTGGCGAACGCACCTGACGACATCGTCAAAGACGTCGTTCGCACCCTCTTTACGATGTCGCCTTTCCAAGGCAACGAATGGGCTGCCGGTTACGATTACACGGAAGTGCTCCGACTGATGAAAGATCTGAAGTTCGGTATGTACGAGAACCTCAGGGACTACTCTTTGGGCGCCCTTCTTCAACGGTATAAAACTGAGCTACTGATCCTGCTAACGATCCTGCTGTTTTTAATCGGCAACGAGCTGCGCGTCCATCATTTGGTCAACAAACGGACGGCAGAGCTCAAAGGTGCACTGGAAGCCAAGAACGCCGCAGAACAAGAGGCCGTCCTCGGCCGCAAACGGCTCTCTCATATCGAGCGTTCAGGCGTTATTTCGCAGATGTCCAACATCATTGCGCATGAGTTAAAACAGCCCCTAGGCGCACTGCTGAACTATGCAGCCGTCTTGAAACTGCGACTGAACGACAAAATGGCAGAAGACCCATTAACCAAGACCGTCGTCGAGAATATGGATGCGGAAACCAGACGCATTTCCCGTATCGTGGATTCGGTGCGCAAATTTGCAAAAAAAGAGCAGCCTGCACATATCGAATACGATTTAGTTCGAATCGTAGAAAAGGCGATCCGCACTTTCCATCAGCAGGAAGAGGCAAAAACAGCAGTTCCCTTCCGAACGGATGTGGCCACAGCGCCGGTTTTAGCCGATCCTCTTTCCTTGGAACTTTTAATTTTGAATTTAATCCGAAATGCCGCAGCTGCCAGTAAAGAGTCCGGCAGACCCAAGCTCGGCGTTTCGTTAGAGCCGGCAGGCAAACGCTGGAAGGTCACCGTTTGGAATAACGGTCTGGTCCTAAGCGACGAGCAGTTCACACGATTGGAGCACGCCGCTGAGTCCACCAAGCCTGAAGGCCTTGGATTGGGCCTTTCCATTGTGCGTGAGATCGCCGATATGCACTCGGCGTCGCTGCACTTTGAACGCCTGACAAAAGGTGGCGTACGCGCTGAACTTATGATTGATCGTTTAGCGACCAAAGATCCGGAGAAAAAAATCAATGAATAAAGAACATACCTTGATCCGCCTCGTCGACGACGACGAAAGTTTATTGTTTTCTACCAAGATCCTGCTGGAGGCCCTCGGCTGGAAAGTGGCTGCTTATAACTCTCCGACGGAGTTTTTGGTCCGCGACAACCTCAGTATTCCCGGCTGCGCCGTATTAGATGTGCGCATGCCGCAGATGACCGGGCTTGAAGTGCAGGAAACGCTCATTGAGCGCGGCTTTGCTCATTTCCCGCTGATTTTCCTTTCCGGACACGGCGACATTCAAATGGCAGTGAACGCCATGAGCAAAGGCGCCCTGACCTTCTTGGAAAAGCCTGTCGATCCTGAGCGGCTGAACCAAGAAGTCACCCGTGCAGTAAAGCTGGGCATCAGACGAGCGGAAGAAGCCAACGAATTAAATGCATTAAAGCGCCGCTATCGGCAACTCACCAACCGAGAGAAAGAAGTCCTGTCTCTGGTCGCCGAGGGGCTGACCAATAAAGAAATTGCCGACCGTCTCGAACTCTCTGTGCCTACGATCAAAATGCATCGAAGCCGAGCCTCCGAAAAACTTGCAATGGATTCTGTCGCCGAAATCACGCGTGCGCTCATCCTGCTTAACGAAGCTTCCGCGAAATGATCAGAAGAGAGTTTCTCGCCGGCTTGACGAGTTTGAGCGCTTTAGCTGCGGCTCCCGCCATCTCTTTTGCTCAGGCTCCCATGAACCTCGGACAGCAATGGGATGTCATTGTAATCGGCTCCGGCTTAGCGGGTTTGTCTGCCGCTTTATCCGCTTCTGAAAACGGTGCCGATCGCATCCTCGTTATTGAAAAGCTTCCCGTACTCGGCGGCCACTCGCGCTTATCAACCGGCTCCTTCTTAGCCGTTTCCCCGAAGCGGCTTGAACCACTTGGAATCCATACATCGGTAGACGCTGTTCTGGAAGAAATGATGGAAGTCGGAGGCGGACTCGGCAATAAAGATTTAGCTCGGCTTTTGCTCTCTGAGAGTGAGGCGGCCATGGATTGGCTGGAAACGCACGGCCTGGTTTGGAACCCGGAACCTTATGTCGCCGTCGGCTCTCCCTCGGCCTACGCTTTCAGAACGATCCAAGGTTTCACCGGTTCTCACTACATATTCAAACTCAATCAGAGAGCACGCGAACGCGGCGTCCGCTTTTTGTATGACCAGCCGGTCACCGACCTTCTTCAGGATCCGGTTTCCGGCAACGTCAACGGTGTCGTTGTTAAAAGCAAAAACCATGAAGTGATCTACATCCGCGGCAATGCCGTGGTTATTGCAACCGGAGGATATTCGGCAAACAACGCTTTATGCCGCAAATTCAATCCTGAAATCTCGGCGCTTATGCCCTCGACAGCGAATCCCGGAGGAAGATATCTTGACGGAGCTTGGGGCGATGCGTTGGAATTTACCAAGCCCTTCCACGCAGCTACGGTTGATTTGGATAAGATTCAAAGGATTTGCTTTCTTGGCGGTCGCCTAGTCGACTACACCGGCGCAGACATCTATCTGAACAAAAACGGTCTTCGGTTTGTCAATGAAGGGGCGTCTCACGGAGACGTGCTTGCCGAACTCTTGAAGCAGCCTCAAAGAGCAATGTGGGTGATCACTGACTCCCAGTCCAAAAAAGGTTTGTCTCTTGAGAACAAACTCGCCGACGGGGCGGTTAAAAAATTTCTCTTTGTCAGGTCGCTGCCTTCATCGGCTGTCCGGCAGAGACTCTGGAAGAAACCGTTACCAGATACAACGACTTTGTTCTCAAAGGCGTGGACGAGGATTTCGGCAAGAAAGTTATGCTGCAGACCATCAGTTATCCGCCTTTTTACGTCGGCCAGGAAAGAGTGGGCGTTCACTATTGCTGCGGCGGACTCAAGTTCAATGAAAAAGCTCAAGTCTTAAATACCTCCGAAGAACCCATTGCCGGCCTTTACGTTGCCGGTGAGGCCTCAGGCGGTGTTCACGGAAAAGACCGCTTGGGCGGCATCGGCTTAACCGATGCCGTGGTATTCGGCAGAATTGCAGGACGAGAAGCGGCGCTCCTTGAAAGGACGTCCGAGCATGCTGAATTTCAGTACGTTCCGCCGAGAAGCCACAGCATTCAAGAGCTTGATGCTTCTGCGGATTTTGAGCCGACGAGCGATTAAGTACCGTCTCACGGTTTGCTCTAAACTATTACCCAACTTTAATTCTTGGTTGAACTATGAATCCGGACAAGGAAGAACCCGTCTTCGGCGCAGTCGTCGTCGCAGCGGGAGTCGGTTCAAGAATGGGCACCGGCAGCCCGAAACAATATGAACTTATCGGCAGCAAAACGATGCTGGAACGCTCGGTTCAAGTACTCCTCGACGAGCCTCGCATTAAAGAGCTCGTGGTCGTCATTTCACCAGCCGACATAATCGGTCAGAGACTTGTATTTGAAGATCCCCGCGTCCGCATCGCACGTGTAGGAGGACAGACACGGGCCGACAGCGTTAAAAACGGCATCTTGTTTTCTAACCTGAAGTCTTCGGACTGGGTGTTAGTCCATGATGCGGCCCGTCCCTGCCTGCTAACATCCGATGTCACCAAGCTGATGGATTACTGCCAAAGACATCAGGAAAGCGCCATACTTGCCGTTCCGGTCAATGACACTCTTAAAAAAGAAGGCGAAAACGGCACAATCGCCTGCACCGTGAGTCGAGACGGTTTGTGGGCTGCTCAGACCCCGCAGTGTTTCCCAGTCGGCGAATTAACCCGCGCCATGAATGAAGCAGGATCGGCCGTCACGGACGAGGCAAGCGCCATGGAATTTGTCGGAAAGCATCCAGCGCTGGTCGAGGGCACGCCGACCAATATTAAAGTCACGCGCCCGATGGACCTCTGGCTCGCACGAGCCATCTTTTTAGCTCGCAAAGAAAAGGAAAATAATGAGTAACTGCAAAATCAGAGTCGGCCAGGGTTATGACGTTCACCGTTTGGTCGAAGGACGTCCGTTGATTTTAGGCGGCGTTCAGATTCCGCATTCTCTAGGCTTGGACGGACACTCCGATGCCGATGTTCTGCTGCATGCCGTCACCGATGCTTTGTTTGGGGCTGCTGCCATGGGCGACATCGGCAGGCACTTTCCGGACACCGACCCGGCTTATAAGGGCGCCGACAGCACCAAATTGCTTTCCGAAGCGCTGAAAAAAGTGTGGGATAAAGGCTGGAAACCGGTGAATGTAGACTGCACAATCATTGCTCAGAAACCGAAACTTGCCCCATTCATGAACCAGATCAATTCTTCTTTGGCTGCTATATTGCAGCTTCCCGTCGACTGCGTGAACGTCAAAGCCAAGACCAACGAAAAGCTCGGCTTTGAGGGAAAAGAAGAAGGGATTGTGGCTCAAGCGGTCATCCTGCTTGAGGCCCGTGCTTAATCAGCCTTTTCGGGCGTTTCCTTGCCTTCGGTAAGTTTTCTGACGACGGAGGCCTTCGGAACCACCGGAATCGTCATCTGAACGCTCAAACCGTTCGGAATATTCTGGGCTAAGCGGACGGAACCTCCGCCGGCCTTAGCGACGCGGTTGACAATAGACAGACCCAATCCTGTCCCTGAGGCATTTCCGCGGGCAGTATCGCCGCGCTCAAACGGACGCAGAACGCGTTCTAAATCGCTTTCCGGAAGACCTTTGCCGTCATCGGCAACAATCAATTCGGCTGCTCCTCGCTTCTTCAAATAGTGAAGCGTAATGGACAGACGGAGAATGCCGTCGGAGCTGCGGCCGTACTTGCCGGCATTGACAATCATGTTTTGAACAGCACGCGCTAAATCCGTCGGATTGGCGCGGACTTCCAAACCGTCTTCAATCGAAGTAAGAAGCTGAATATCAGGCTGTGAGGCTACACGATTGGCGGCAATCACATGCCTGACGGTATCGGAAATATTGACGACTTCAAGTTCGGCCTCGCCCTGTCGGACGTATGCCATGAACTGCTTAACGATGCTTTCCATCTGATCAAGATCGCTGCACATGGCTTCTCGCGTCTCTTCGGAAAGCGGAGCCAATTCAACTTCAAGTCTTAATCGGGTAATCGGTGTACGAAGGTCGTGGCTGACGCCTGCGAGCAGAAGCTCGCGGTCGCTCGCCAAGCGCTTCAGGTCTGAGACCATCACGTTAAAGCTTTCGTTAACTTCACGGATTTCACTCGGACCGTCGAGAGGCAGCGGCTGCGGGAAAACGCCGCGGCCGAGCTCTCGCGCATACTCACTGAGTTTTGCGAGAGGGTCAATCAAACGGCTGGTTAAAAGTACCGTAAACAGGGCGCAGATGAGCAGCATCCCTGCGAACCAAAACATCCAGTTGGCACCCAATCGAGGGTTTTCGGCCGTTCGTTCTGCTCGGATCCAATATTCGTCCCCATCGATCTCGAAACTGACCCATAAACCGGGAATGCCGTTCAGGCTCTGAGCAAGAATGGTCTTCTTGCCCAAAGACGAACGGACATTATCAAGAATCAGATCGTTGAGACTGTCGCTTTCCAGCGGAACAATACGGTCGTACGGTTCTTTCGGGAGTATCGTCAGGCCCTCACGCTGAGCCAATGCCATGATGAGGTCAAAACGATAACTCGTATCGGCACTGATCAGCGCATAGCGGGTCAGTGTCGTAATTGCGGTAATTCGCAGTGAGGCAGCTTGGGCTCGCGGCGCCTCATTCAAGACAGCCAAGCCGTAGAGCCAAGCGCAGACGCTGGTCAGCACCAGAATAAAGAGCGCTCCGAAAGTTTTCCAAAACAACCCGGAAAAAAACTGCGAACCGAAGCCCTCCTTGCCGGCCTTGTCTGCCATATTGCCTCACTTTCCGATCACAAATTATTTCTTATCCTGAGCGTCGGAAGCGCCGTCAGGAATAAACACGTAGCCTAAGCCCCAAACTGTCTGGAGATAACGAGGTTTGGAAGGATCAGGTTCGATAATTTTACGCAAACGAGAAACCTGAACGTCCAAAGAACGGTCAAAGGCTTCGTATTCGCGGCCGCGGGCCATTTCCATCAGCTTGTCGCGGGAAAGCGGAACTCTCGGATGACGTGCAAATGTCTTGAGAACCGCAAATTCACCGGTTGTAAGCGGAATTTCTTCATCGCCTTTAGAAAGTTTGCGAGTACCCAGATCAAGGGAGAAGTTGCCGAAACGAACGACTTCATCTTCTTTGCTCGGAGCTCCGGGAGGATCAACCGGCTCTCTGCGGCGCAGAATGGCATGCAGACGGGCCAGCAGTTCGCGGGGATTGTAGGGTTTCGGGAGATAATCGTCGGCGCCCAATTCAAGGCCCAAGATTCGATCGATGTCTTCTCCTTTAGCGGTAAGCATCAGGATCGGCGTTGTGTCATTGGAAGCACGGATTCTCTTCAGAATGGAAATTCCGTCTTCGCCCGGCATCATGACGTCCAAAACCACGGCGTCAAAACGTTCTCTTAGCCACAGACGATTCATCTGTTCGGCATTTTCTGCCACAGATACGTGGAAACCGTTATTTGTAAGGAATTGACGAAGCAAATCGCGTAAGCGGCTGTCGTCGTCAACCACGAGGATGCGCGGAGGACGCTTGTTGCTGAGGGCTCCGCCGTCTTTTCTCAATGTCTCTGATTATTGCATAGCATCTCCTGTCGGAAGATTTACAAATTACATGATGCTACAAAATTTATCCTCTTTTTGGTTTTCTTGCTACATGCCCCTATTCCTTTTGGGCAATAAGTTGAATAGGATTATGAAAATAAAAGAAAGAGGCATTTATTTTGAAAGAGATCCGATATCTACCCGTTGTTTTGCTCTTGCTGCAGCCCGTAGTCGGTTCTGCTCATAATCCGGGACATCCGTCACCGTCAGAAACGACTGCAACTGTCGTAATTGACGCTTCCTCCGCCGAGGAAAACAGCTCTATTCCTCGCCCGCATGCGCCAAACGCAGCTTCTAATCCTAACGTTCCCAAATGTCACTGGGATAAATTGGACGCCGAAGGCCGTGCTTCTGTTTGGCCGACGTTATCGGCCAGGCACCGTGATTACCATTGGCGGCTCATGACCAGTGAAGAGCGCGCCGAGCTTCAGTCTTTCCTTCCGAAGATGGAAAGACGCCGTTTGCGTGAACGTTTTGTGACAAATCATCAGCATGCGCGCGATAACGATCGTCCTTACGTCCTATACAAGCGCCTCTCAAAACAAGAGCTCTGCGAGTTAAGAGAGCAAGTGCGTCAGGCGAACAAACAGCTTGTCCTTTCCAAAATGCTCAAGACGCCCGCCCAGATCGAGTACGAAGATCAGTTCCTTTCAAAACTCGCTGAGATGAACGATTTGAATCATCAGATGGTCATCGTCACGATTCAGGAGTCCGCTATGGAAAGTATGGCGGCTGCCGATCAAAAGGTCACGCCTGCCGCCCAAGAGAGTGCTTCTGCCCGCGTTTCTCCTTAGTCACAGACCGACTAAAATACTCTGCACTATAGGAGTGTTGTATGGCAAGCGCATTACTTTGTCTTGAGTCTTCCGGAAATCTGTGTTCCGTCGCTGTCACCGGTTTCGATCGTGAGGCTTACCTTCAATCCGAGCCCGGACAAAAACACACGGAAGTCATTCTCGGAATGATCCGCGGCTGTCTGACTGCTGCAGGCGGCAGCCGTGAAGGACTTCAGGGAATTGCCTTCGGATCCGGCCCCGGCGCCTTTACCGGACTGCGCGTTGCCTGCGGCTTGGCTCAGGGTTTGGGCTGGGCGCTCAATATCCCGCTCATTCCCGTCAACACCCTGCTCGCGCTCGCCTACATCCATCATGAAACATTGGAAGAAGGCTCCCGCCTTTTGGCCGCGATCGATGCACGTATGCATGAGTGCTACTGCGCTGTCTTCCGTTACGAAAATCATGAATTCAAGGAAGTCACGACGCCAGCGCTTTGCAAACCATCCGAACTTTTAGCGATCGCAGACGACAACGGCGCCGAATTCCTGTGCGGAAATGCTTTCCGAATCTACGCCGATGAAATCGGAGATCCCGCTCCTAAGAAACTTCTTTCTACGGACGACGTCAACGCTCAAATGATCGTACCGCTCGCCCGAAAATATTTTGAAGAAAATAAAACAGTGGACGCCGCAGAAGCGTCCCCGCTTTACGTTCGAGACCATGTCGCATTGACGATTGAAGAACGCAAAGCAGAAAAATCCCGTTGAGAATCTTTATGGCTGAAAATCTCCTCATCACCCGAATGACTTCGGATGACATCGATGATGTTGTCCTTCTTGACCGCTCCATCTTTTATGATCCGTGGGCTCGAACGTCATTCTCCGGTTCTCTGAAGAAAGACACCTGTCTTGTTCTCAGAAGAGACGGTGAGCTTGAGGGATATGTGATTTTCAGCAGCATTTTTGACGAAGGAGAACTGCTTCGCATCGCCGTCAATCCGCTGTCCCGCCGCAAAGGTTATGCCACGATGCTCATGAAGGAACTAAGCAAGCTGGGACGCGAACGCAACATCGAACATTGGTTCTTAGAAGTTAGAGCCGGAAATCTCGGAGCGATTAAACTTTATGAGAAATTCGGTTTCATCATGATGGGTCGGCGCAAAGGGTACTATCCTTCGCCTAACGGTCGGGAAGACGCCATCACGATGCACGCGTATAGGAAGAAATAAAAGGTGCTTGATCAAAGGAAGTCAGACATATGGAATGCACTCGGCATCGGTTCTCAGTGGATCGAGCGAGATGAGCTGGCTAAAGCTGCCGAAGAAGCTGCAAAAAACAAAGCTGAGGCTTTGGCCGCTGCTTCTCCGAAGCCTCAGCTGCAGAATTCCGTTCCTGCCGCCGCTTCGGCTCCTTCCTTTGTAAACCGTGCGCCTCAAACTCCTCAAGCCAGTTCGGCTCCTGTTGCAAACGCACCTGCGGCAGAGCCAGCCCGCGTTACCGCAGGAATTGCTAATCGCAGCGCTCCGCCGCCCAAAGCGGCTCGTCCCGAGCCGGCGGCGAAGCCAGCTTACCGCAGTGCCAGCGAAGCACGCGGCGTGCGTCCCGAAGCGTATACGGAAGCACGTATTCATCAGATTGCAACCGCCGATTGGCAGACTTTAAAACAGCTCGTGCAGGACTGCCGAGCCTGTGAAATCTCCTCGAGCCGTCTGCATCCGGTTTTCGGACAAGGCAATCCGCCCTGCCGCCTAATGCTGATCGGTGAAGCTCCCGGCGCAGAAGAAGACCGTTTGGGGCAGCCTTTTGTCGGCCCCTCGGGCAAACTGCTGGATAAGATTCTTGAGGCAGCCAAGCTCGATCGCGAGAAGGACCTGTGTATTTTCAACACACTGAAATGTCGTCCGCCGCTGAATGCCACACCGGAAAAAGCCGAAACCATGGCCTGCCGTCCATTCCTGGAACGCCAAATCGAATTGATTGACCCGGAAGTGATCGTTGCAATGGGCAAGCCTGCCGCTTCCTGGTTCTTCCCGGATCTCAAAACGCTCAATCCTTATCGTGGCAAAGTGCACAATTTGACTGTACAAGGCAAGCCTCGGAAGGTCATCGTGACTTATCATCCTTCTTACCTGCTGCGCTCTCCTCAGGAAAAGCGCAAGGCATGGCTGGATTGGTGCTTAATACTCGATACCCTAAGCTAAACAAATGACAAAAGCGATATTTGACTCTTTGCCCGTTATCGGAAAATCTCTTGCAGAAATAAAACCCTCAGACAAATATCGAGAAAAATGTCCGGCAGGCAGTGGGCTTGCCATGTCCATCGCCCAAAACGCCGTTCAGCTCAAAAAACAAAATAAGCTTCTGACGGTCATTTGCGCCGACCCGAGTGATGTCATTCGTCTGCAGGATGAAGTCACTTGGTTTGATCCTTCTTTAAAACTCACGGTTTTTCCCGACTGGGAAACCTTGCCTTATGACGTACTGAGTCCTCACGCCGATCTTGTCGGCGAACGCCTTCAGACGCTGTATCTTCTTTTAAACCGTCAAAAGCGCCAGGACCCGGTTGACGTCTTAATCGTTTCTGCAAGTACTGCAACACAGCGCTTGGCACCGAGAAACTATATCGGCTCGACAACCTTCTTCTTCCGCAAGGGCGACCGCATTGATCCGACCGATCTTCGCGCCGAATTAGTTGCGAGAGGCTATGAACATGTCTCTCAAGTGGTCGCACCCGGCGAATTTGCCAGTCGCGGCGGACTGCTTGACCTCTTCCCGATGGGCTCGGCCAAGCCTTATCGTCTGGATTTCTTTGATGACGAACTCGACGAGATCCGAGTCTTTGATCCGGACAATCAACGATCGGTAGAAAAAGTTGACGAAATCCGCCTGCTTCCGGCCCATGAATTTCCGATGGACAAGGAAGCTAGGTCTGCCTTCTGCTCCCGCTGGCGTGAAACCTTTGAAGGAGATCCGAGCAAAGTCACACTTTACAAGGACATCGAAAACGGCATCGCGGCACCCGGTGTCGAAAACTACTTGCCGCTTTTCTTTGACGAAACGGAAACCCTCTTCGATTACATCGGCTCAGATGCTTCGCTGATCCTTCTCGGGGACGTCAACAGCGCCATCGAGCATTTCGATAAAGAAACCGAACAGCGTGCCAAGTTCCTTCGCGCGGACGGCGAACGTCCGATTTTGGATTTCAAGCGCCTTTATCTCAGTGCTCCGCAGTTCTTTGAATTTGCCGGACAGTACGCGCGCCTCTCGCTCACCGATAAAGAAACAGCGACGCCCAATTTCCCGTCTGTCGCCATTGAACGCAGAAAGGATGATCCTCTCGAGGGATTGAAGGCGTACAAGGATCTTTGCTCAGCCCGCGGCCGCAAACTCTTGGTCATGGCAAACTCAGCCGGCCGTCTGGAAACCATCTCAGACGTCTTCAAAGAGAACGGCCTTAAAGCGCCGTTGGTACCGGGATTTGAGAAGTTTTTAGAAAGCAGAGACAACTTTGCGCTTTGCTACGGTCCGCTCTACGACGGAATGGAACTAGAGAATCCGCCGATTTCCATTCTGACGGAAACAGAACTTTATTCGAACTCCGATCGTCCGGTCAGACGCCGGCGCCGCAGAACAGAGCGCGAAAGCAACATCGAGATGATGATTCGCGACCTCTCCGAACTTAAAGTCGGAGACCCGGTCGTGCATTTGGATCACGGTGTCGGCCGCTATCGCGGTCTGACTTCAATGAGCACGCCGGACGGTGAAGCAGAATTCCTGCAGATTGACTACGCCAAAGAAGCCAAACTTTACGTTCCGGTTGCTCAGCTACATTTGATCTCTCGATATTCCGGTGCTGATCCGGAAACCGCACCTCTGCACTCCTTGGGCAAAGGCGATTGGGAGAAGGCTCGCAAGAAAGCGGCTCTCCAAGTGAGGGATACGGCTGCCGAACTCTTGAACATTTATGCCCTGCGTCAATCCCGAAAAGGCTACGCTTTCAAATTCAGTTTGGCTGATTACGAAGCGTTCTCCGAAGCCTTTGCTTTTGAAGAAACGGAAGACCAGCTCGCCGCCATTAACGCCGTTTACCGCGACATGATCTCGGACAAACCGATGGACCGCTTGGTCTGCGGCGACGTCGGCTTCGGTAAGACCGAAGTTGCTCTTCGCGCTGCGTTTATGGCTGTCATGGGCGGAAAACAAGTCGCAGTTCTTTGCCCGACAACGCTGCTTGCCGAACAGCATGCTCAAACCTTCCGCGATCGTTTTGCCAACTGGCCGGTGAGAATTGCCGAACTTTCCCGATTCCGCTCTTCAAAGGAAGTGAACGCATCGATCGAAGGTATCAAAAACGGCACGATCGACATCGTCGTCGGTACGCACAAACTGCTTTCCGATAAAGTCCAATTTAAAGATCTCGGCCTTGTCGTCATCGACGAAGAACACCGCTTCGGTGTTCGCCAGAAGGAACAGCTCAAATCTCTTCGTTCGGAAGTCGACATTCTGACGCTGACGGCAACTCCGATTCCTCGCACTTTGTCGATGTCTTTGGAAGGCATTCGAGATTTCTCCGTTATCGCAACGGCGCCGCAAAAACGTTTGGCCATCAAGACCTTTGTCCAGCGTGAAAGCGACTCTCTTATTCGAGAGGCAGTTTTGCGTGAATTAAAGCGCGGAGGTCAGGTTTACTTCCTCCATAACGAAGTCGAAACCATTGAAAACGCCCGCATGCGTCTCGAGCAGCTCCTTCCGGAAGCCCGCATCGGCGTTGCACACGGACAGATGAACGAGCGGGAACTTGAACGCGTCATGCGTGACTTCTATGCTCAGCGCACCAATGTGCTGCTTTGCACAACGATTATCGAAACCGGCATCGACATCCCGAACGCCAACACAATCATCATGCATCGTGCCGACAAATTCGGCTTGGCTCAGCTCCATCAGCTGCGCGGCCGCGTCGGACGCTCCCACCATCAGGCTTATGCCTATTTGCTGACGCCGGGCGAAGGTGCGATGACCAAAAATGCCGAGAAACGGCTTGAAGCCATTAAAGAAATGGAAGAACTCGGCAGCGGTTTCTATTTGGCTATGCATGACTTAGAGATCAGAGGTGCGGGTGAGGTCTTGGGCGAACATCAATCCGGCTCGATGACCGGCGTAGGTTTCGACCTCTACACCCAGATGCTCGATTCTGCCGTCACTGCCTTAAAAGAAGGCCGCGAACCTGATCTGCTTCAGCCGCTGGAAGCCACGACAGACATCAATCTGCATGCGCCTGCCCTGCTCCGTTCAGACTATGTTCCTGATGTTCATAACCGTCTGACTTTCTACAAACGCCTTGCACAAGTCAAAAACAAGGAAGATCTTTATCAGATTCAGGAGGAGATTGCCGACCGCTACGGCAAGCTGACTCAGGAAGCCAAGAATCTGATTCTTACGCACCGTATACGTGTGGAAGCCAAGCCTTTGGGTGTTCTAAAGATCGACGCAGGTGAAGACTCCATCATCTTTACCTTTAAAGATAAACCCTCGTTTGACCCCGGAAAGTTCTTCCGCATGCTTCAAGCAAACCGAAATAGGCGCATGCTCGGGCCGAATCGGTTACGATTAGAAACTTACACTGATACCGCCGAGAAAAGGGGCGACAACATCTTACGAATCCTCAAGGAGCTCAAGTGAGTCACGATTTAGTTCTTCAAACCAAGATCGGACGTGAAGAAACTTTGGAAAAGTTTCTTCATACCATTGGCAAAAAAGGCACGATCAAAGATCCCTGTGCGGTTCGTCTGCGCCGTGTCAACCGTGAGGAATTCGAGGCTCGCTGGGCTCAGAAAGCAAGAGCCCTTCAAATCGATGCGAATTGGATCGAGCCGGGATTAAAGCTGAAGAATTTCAAGCTTTTTGCCACCGATATGGATTCCACTTTCCTGAATTTGGAAACACTGGATGAAATGGCCTCTTTCGTCGGCAAAGGTGCGGAAGTCGCCCATATCACCGAGCTCGCGATGCAGGGCAAAATCAGAAATTACGCAGAAAGCCTAACTGCTCGCGTCAAGCTGATGGCCGGCGCCGACGCTTCTATTGTTGATCGTCTGATCGATCGTCACATCAAGCCCAATCCAGGCGCCGAAAAACTTGTTGCCGCCTTCAAAGCCGCGGGCATTCCGATGCTGCTCGTCTCCGGCGGCTTTAGCTGCGTAACAGAAGTTGTTAAAGAACGGTATGGATTTACGCACGTGATCAGCAACGAACTTGAAATCGTTAACGGCAAATTAACCGGACGAGTCACCGGACCGTTCGGCACGCCGATTATCGACGGTCGCGGCAAGATTTCTTACGTATCGGCTTACGCACTACAGCACGGAATCGAGCTCTCCGAACTCATCACTATGGGTGACGGCTCCAATGACATTCCTATGCTGGAAGCTGCCGGACTTTCCATTGCATGGCACGCAAAACCAAAGGTTAGACCGCACGCCAAACAAGCTTTTGACTTTGCGCCTTTATCCGGTGTTTTAGCCTTGTTCGATTAATCGAAAAATTCAAAATTTTTGATACCTCTTACACGCCTGCTCAAGGCGTGTAATTTTGTCTGGAACCACAATAGGCAGGTCGAATGGAATAACAGAGCTCTCAGCTCTTACTCGCATAAACCGGCCTCAATCATCCCCCTCTAGAACAACTCAATGTACTCATTACTCGAGAAGAATTTAACCACTACAGAATGAAAGGTTTAGGCTGAAGCCAATACATTTAAGGAGACACCAATGGTTAAGAAAGTATTATCTGCAGTTGCTTTAGCTTCTGTCTTTGCCGCTGCTCCGGCTATGGCTCAGACGGGCGGATTCACCGGCCCCGGAGCCACTCAAGAAGGTACGGTTGCTCAGCTCAAAACGCTCCCTGATGACGCTCATTTGATCTTGAAAGGCAACATTGTACGGAACGTTCAAGGTGACAAGTACGAGTTCAAGGATGGCACCGGCACCGTCGAACTTGAAATCGACCGTAAGTATTGGAACGGTCAGAACGTCAAGCCCGAAAACACCGTGAAGTTAATTGTCGAAGTCGACAAGGACCTTCTCAAGACCGAATACGAAGTCGATGCTCCGGTTGAAGTTCTAAAGTAATCGCAACTTAGTCAGTTTTTAGTATCGATCCTCCCGCTATTTGCGGGAGGATTTTTTGTTTGTGGGCAAAAATTATTAACCTGGAAATATCGAAATAACAATAATAAGGTCTTTCCCTTAATTTGCAATTACAACACGAATATTCGTGCTGTTATTGTATAAGTAAATTTTCAATTTCTAATTAGATCTCCTATATCCAAATTATTTAAACCAAATATCGTCTTGTATATTTTTATACGTGCGTTATTTGAACGTATATCTATGCAAAAACAGTCTCCTTACAATTTGTAAAGAAGCCTAGACTCAAAGTATCGCAATCATTTATGGAGAGTTTAAATGACACTTCGTGTCACACCTTGGGGAAAGGATGATTTCAAAGCGACCAGCGAAGAGGCTGAGTCCAAAGACTGGGCCTATTGGCAAAACCGTCTGAATCGCGCCTCCTTGGTAATGCTGGCAGAGGAAGGAATTATCGATAAAAACATTGTCCCAAGAATCGCTGCGGCACAAAAACACGCAGAAGATCTTCAAAATCTGCCTGGCGCTCCTCGCCTCACAGACATCATGCCGTTGGAAAAAATGCTGATCGAATCCTGCGGTGAAGAAGCTACGCTCATTCACACAGGGCGAAGCCGCCAAGACATGTTCACGACATTGAATGAGGCTCGTCTGCGCTTAGCAGTTTTGGATTTTTATGAAGCACTAAACAAACTGCGGACAAGACTTCTGTCGATCGCTCGAGAAAATATCGAAACATACATTCCGGCGTACACCAACGGCGTCCAGGCTATGCCGATCACTTTGGCCTTCTATCTTTGGGGATTTTTGGAATCCTTCCAAAGAGACTCAGACCGAATCATTGAAAGCTACAAACGCATCAATCAATCTGCACTCGGCGTGGCTGTGCTCGCCTGCTCCAGCTGGCCGTTGAATCGCGAACGCTTGGCTGAATTATTGGGGTTTGAAAAGCCCATCACGAACGGTCTGGATGCCGCTCAAATCAGCCTCTTTGACATTCCTTTGGAGGCTGCCTCGAATGCCGCAAATGTGGCTATCCGAATCGGCACACTCGTTCAAGACCTCGCGCAGCAATATTCACAGACACGTCCTTGGCTGCTCTTGGATTCCGGCGCCGCTTACGGCTCTTCAGCGATGCCGCAAAAACGCAATCCCGGCATTCTCAATAAAACTCGAGGGACAGCAAGCGACGTTGTCGGCGCAATGCAGACATCTTTTTTACGAGCCCATAACTTACAGCTCGGTATGTATGACAACAAAGAAAGCGTGTTGGAAGACTGCTCCGGTGTGTTCGTCAAAGGTGTCGAAATGCTGGAACTGATGGAACAGGCTTTCTCTTTGCTCAAGGTCAATCCTGCTCGTAGTCTCGAGGAGCTAAACAGCGATTGGACAACCACGATGGCGCTTGCCGAGGCCTTACAGCGACAATTCGAAATTCCTTTCCGTATCGGTCACACCTTCGCAAGTCAAATCGTGACCTACGCCAGAGCACGGGATCTCCATCCGGACAACTTCCCGTTTGAAGCCGCAAAAGAAATCTTCGGCAATGTCACCGAGCAGCTTGAAGACAAACGACTTCCGTTTGAACTTACACAGGAAGAATTTCGTACAGTTCTTTCTCCGGAACATGCCGTTCAGTCGGATGTCGGAACGGGCTCTCCGGCCCCGGCTAACGTACGTAGAGGATTGGACGAAATCGCCATACGATTAGAAGAAGACGAACAACGTCTCCGCGCATGGAGGAATGCTTTAGCAGACAGCGATAAAGCGCTCGACGAAGCATTCGAAAAACTTCTCAACAATAAATCTCAGGAGAAAAAATTATGATCTGGATTGGATTAGCAATCGTCGTTGTCACGTTCTATCTCATTTACAAGAACTACGAAGCGCGTTTGGTTTTAGCTTTGTCCGGCTTGGTGATGGCGTTCATCGGACAAGTTGTTGTCGGCACAAACGGAGGAGTCTCTGCCGCTGTGGATGCTTTCGTTAAACAATTAGTCAACGGGGGCCTGGTTCCGACCATTGTTACCGTGATGGGTTTCGGTTACGTCATGACTTTTACCAAATGTTCAGACCATTTGGTAAATCTTCTGGTTAAACCATTGGCTCGCGTTCCGGTAATTGTCATCCCCGGCGCCGTCATCATTACTTGGCTGCTAAACATCGTGCTGCCGTCAGCGGCAGGCATTGCTGCCGCAGTCGGTGTCCTTCTTATTCCGGCACTAATCGCCCTGAAAGTTCGTCCGGTGATGGCTGCCGCTGCCGTCTTCATCGGAACATGGGGTTCCGTCGTCAGCCCCGGCTTGATGTTCAACCCTCAGATCGCCGACATTGCCTTTAAAGCCAAAGAAATTCCGGCTCCGGATGCAATGATCGTGATTATGCAGGAAGCTCTCCCCTGCGCTATCGGTGCACTGGTCGCTGCCATCTGTCTGACGATTATCTGCATCGTCTTGAAAGAAGGCGTCGGATCAACGGAAATCGTCAAAGAACTTCCCGAAGGCGAAGAAATCCAGAAAGACTTCAAGGTCAACCCTATCAAAGCCATCATCCCGATTATTCCGCTTGCATTGCTGGTTCTTGCTTCCAAACAGGTCGGCGTTCTCCCGACAAAGGCTTTCTCGGTTCCCGTCTGCATGCTGATCGGTACAGCCATCGGCCTGATCGTTGCTTTAGTCAATAAACAAAAAATCGGCGATGCTTCCAAGAAATTCTGCCGCGGTGCCGGTGACGGTTTCTGCGACGTAGTTATCCTGATTGCGGCCGCTGCTATGTTTGCCTCGGGCATGAAAGCCATCGGCTTAACCAGCGCTCTCGTAGATGCGATGAAAGGTTCTCAGTCTGTCGCCATGTTCGCTGCCGCTGCAGGTCCCTTCGTAATGGCCGCTATTTCCGGTTCCGGCAACGCTGCCGCCTTAGCCTTCAACCAGGCAATTACACCGAATGCCGCTGACTTCGGTTTGACCATTGTTCAACTCGGTGCAGTTGCTCAGATCGCAGCAGGTTTAGGACGTTCTATGTCTCCAGTTGCAGGCGGCGTTATCATTCTGGCCGGTATCGCAGGCGTCAACCCGATGGAAGTGGTTAAACGTACAGCCATCCCGGCGATCGTCGCTTTGATCGTTGTTACGCTGCTGATGTTTGCAATGAGTTAAACACTGCTCCTTAGCGACAATTGATTTTCAAGCTGCTTGGAAGACATGGCCAAGCAGCTTGTCTTTTGCCGTTTGAAAATTTTCAATAATGCAGATGCCCTTTCAAATCTTCTAAAGCTAATGCTTGTCCTCCATAGCACGCCTTTCCGGACGCTGGAGGACGGAATGGAATGGTGTTCGTTTTCTTGTGTCGTTGGCCTGCTCCAAACAATTGGGCTTGCCTTTCGTTAAAGCCTTGTCCAAAGCGGCATATTGTGCATCAAGCTCAAAGACAACCTTTCGAAATTCAGGATTTTCCATCCATTTTGCAACCATCTGATCATGAGTCATTAGAGAGTCTTCGCGCACTACCGACCTCCTTGGTCTTTTTACCGTGTCCTGACTGTTTGAGGATAGCTGAGAGACGGAAGGTTCTATGCTCGGCTTTTTGCATTTGAATTCCAAAAAAAGAGCTCCTCTTTCGATTAGAAAAAGGAGCCAAAACTTCTTCCTAAGATCTCTGAAAAGGAAGGACTACTACCTCAAACGTATCTATTTCAATGTCTTGACCTCTGCCGACAGTTTGACCAAACTCAATGCAACTTCTGCAGCTGCTTCAAGCGACGGAATGGGAATGCATTCATAGACGCTGTGATAATTCAACCCGCCTGTGAAAACGTTCGGACAAGGCAAGCCGCGAACAGAGAGACGAGCTCCGTCAGTACCGCCCCGGATCGGCTCTTCCGAAATAGGAATGCCCGCCTGGCGATAGGCTTCTCTAACGATTTCCATAACCTTGGGTGTCTTCTCAAGGTACGGACGCATGTTTTCATAACTATCCTTAATTGTTAAGGAGATATCTGCTCGCGATTCTTCTTCTGCAAGTTTTCGAGTCAAGTCTTTCAGCAAAGTCTTCTTTGCCTCGAACTTTTCTTTGTCATGGTCGCGGATCAAGATTCGGTCGGAGGTTTCCGCAACAGTTCATTCGATCTTATTGGGATGAATGAAGCCTTCATAACCTTCGGTAGTTTCCGGAGCCTGTTCTTCAGGGAAAGCGCCTATCAGCCGAGGGGCTAGCTTGATGGAATTAACCATTTTGCCTTTAGAAAGGCCCGGGTGGACTACCACACCTTTAATTGTCACCATGGCGGTTGCCGCATTAAAGTTCTCAGTCTCTAACGTACCGATTTCGCCGCCGTCAAAGGTATAAGCGTATTCAGCGCCGAAATGCGGAATATCAAAATTCACGGTTCCTTTAGCAATCTCTTCATCGGGCGTGAATGCAACACATATCTTGGCGTGTGTAATTTCCGGATGATCTTTGAGATAGGCCATGCAAGCCGTAATAGCGGCAACGCCGGCTTTATCATCTGCGCCTAAAAGAGTTGTTCCGTCGGTGAAAATCACTTCCTGACCAACATACTTCTTGATCTCAGGAAAATCGTTTTCTCGGAAATAGATTTGTTTTTCCGGATTCAAAAGCACATCACCGGTCTCGACTTGAATAATTTGAGGTTTGATATTGACTGCTGGGGCATCCGGTGAGGTGTCCATATGAGCAATCAAACCAATGGCAGGGCAATCCTTGAAGCCTTTTGCGGCGTCAAGCGAAGCATAAACAACACCTCCTTTGCCGATATGCGCGTCTTCCAGACCATAAGACTTGAGCTCTTCCACTAAAAACTCAGCCATCTTAAGCTGATTCGGAGAAGAGGGCTCATCCTGACTTTCTCGGCAGGATTGGGTTTCGAACTTCACGTATTGAAGAAATTGAGAAACTAAATTTGGGAATTTTTTTGTTGACATTTTTCGATGAGAATTTGAACTTGAACAAAACGAATTATTTTCGTAAAAACAAGATAATGTTATAAGTAGAACCACCTACTACTAAAGTAATATTTTTAAAGTTTTTTACTTATTTTTCATATAGATAAAAACATAAAAATCAACAGGGATTTTTGATTGAAATTAGTGAATATCCCAATTGATTTACTTGAATTTGCTTATTTGTAAATTTCCGTTACATCCTTAACATGACCTCGTTCACTCCACTCAACGAGGTAAAAATGTCCTTTTCCGCTTGGGTTGCTTTGGCCGCCGTCATTGCAACTATTTACGGACTTATTAAGCGTTATGAAACACGCTTGGTCCTGCTGCTCGCCGGTTTAGTTATGTGTTGTTGTTCGTTGGACCCGATGGCTGCCTTCGAACAGTTCGATAAGTCCATGACAAATCGAGCGTTAATTATCTCAATCTGCTCTTCCATGGGTTTTGCGGCATGCGTTACTTTAACTAAATGCGACCTTCATTTGGTCAGCCTTCTTACCAAGCCGCTTAACAAACTCGGTATTCTGCTTCTTCCGTGCTGCATGCTCGTGACGGGCGTGGCTTCCTTGGCGATCGGTTCCCTTGCCGGCTTATGCGCAGCCATCGGCCCGACACTCATCGCTCTTATGCTCCGAGCAGGCTTCAGACCGGCGATCGCCGCTGCTGCCATTATTTCCGCCACACTTCCGAATTATTGGTCTCCGGGATCAACAGATAACATTCTGGTCGCTCAGTTAGCCGGTATTCCGGTGATGGAACAGATCAACCACATTTCCTTCAACATCCTGATTCTTTTCGGCCTGTGCATTGTTGCTTTAACCACGATTTGTTTTATCTTCGGCGATTACAAAAAAGGCGGCTTCCAGCAGTCCATTAACGAAAAAGGACTCATCCGGCCTCTTCCGGAACTTCCCCAGCATCCCAACCTTCTCAAGGCTTTTGCTCCTCTCCTTCCGGTCGTGCTGCTCTTTGTCATCTCGCTTTGGTTTCCCAAAGTAAAGATGAGTGTTGCAACCGCCATGCTGATCGGTTTCATCTATGTCATCTTCGTCACACGCAGCAATCCTGCCGAGCTTGTTAAAAAATTCTTTGACGGCATGGGATCCGGCTACGGCAGCATCATCGGTTTAATTATTGCCGCAGGCGTCTTTGCTGCCGGCTTAAGAAGCTGCGGCGTGGTTTCCGGCTTCATCGACTTCCTTAAAGATTCTTCCGAAATTGCCAAGCTCGGCGGATCCTTCGGTCCGTACATTCTCGGCGTAATGACCGGCTCCGGTAACGCTGCAGCATTTGCCTTCTGTGAATCCGTCGTTCCTCATGCAGCCGAATTCGGTATGAAGATCCAGGACTTAGGCTTCTTAACCTGCTTGTCCGCAACGTTAGGCCGTGTTTCTTCTCCGCTTGCAGCCGGCGTCATCCTTATCGCAGGCATTGCCGGGACTTCTCCGCTCGAAGTCATTAAACGTTCAGCACCGGTGAGCTTAACGGCTATTGCTTTCACTCTCCTTCTTGTTTAACTCAACATCAAATCCGACATGAAAAAACTCACATTAGCCCTTCTTTCCGTCCTTGCTTTCGGCTCTGCTGCAGCCGCTCAGGATTCTGTCACTGTTTACGGACGCATCGACCTCGGCGTCGGTATTTCAAGAATCAATGACGGTTTCGGTTCAAAAGAGAACAATGCTCAGATGGTTACCGGCGCCGGTACGTCCAATCGTATCGGTATCAAAGGAGAAGAAGATTTAGGCAGCGGCTACAAAATTAAGTTCGTATTAGAGAATGGCTTTGACGCTGACACCGGTGCCGAAGCAACCGAAGGACTCGCCTTCAGCCGTGAAGCAACTCTTCAGATTGTCTCTCCATTCGGTACATTGGCGGCCGGGCGCTCTTCAATCCTCGGCACCGACGGCGGAAGCTTCAATATGCTGGGTAACGTCAACCCGTTCGGAACAGGTATTTGGGAGCTCGGCAACCAAAACATCGTCTACGGCAAGATGCCTGCCTCCCGTTTTGACAACGCCTTTACTTACCGTTCTCCGGAATACAGAGGACTTCAGCTGACAACAGAATACTCGATGGGTGAAGAAGGTAAAGAAAACCGCTCGACCTCCAATCATTATTTTGGATTGGGTGTGACGTGGAAAGGAGGACCAGCCGAGACGGTTGTCTTATTTGAACGAGTAAACGAAGCATTGACCACAGAAAAAAGAAGCCCCAAGGACATGTGGCGTATTACGGCCGGCGGAAATTGGAAGTTTTCTGCGGCAACCGCTTACCTTTCCCTGCAGTATTTCAAAAATGCCGATGCGCTTGGAACCGCTTCCTATAGTGCTTTAAAGGATAACGGCATCGGAAGCATCACTTCTGCTCAAATGAAAAAACTCGACGGATTGGAAGGTGAGAACATCATTCTCGGCTTCTCCACGCCGGTGATGGGTGGAAAAGTCTTAGGTGCTGTCGGCTATATCCATGCCAAAACCGATGAACTCTCAAAGAAGCTGAAAGCTGACGGCGGCTTCATTGCTCTTGGTTATCAGTATCCCTTCTCTAAAACGACACGTTTGTACAGTGCTATCGGAGCATCGGCAGCAAAATACAAATCCGGGGATCAATCGGTTAAACCGAGAGGATTCTACGGAACACTCGGACTTTCACATTATTTCTAGCAAGAAGAAATCGGCGTACTTAGCGCTGAGGTCGGTTTAACTCACCGACGTATGGACGAATGCTGCGAAGAGGATGGAGGGCTTCTTCAATGGCGTTCGTCCAAAATTCTTCAGATTCGATGTCCGCTTCGAAATTCTTCGTGAAAATCTCCTCGTACGGCAAGGTGGCATTATCCAAAAGCACCGATTTACCGATACGAGGAATTTCCGTTTTTTCCACTTCTTCCAGTTTCTTCAGCATCATATTGGCAGAGAGGAAACCGACGGTGTATTGAAAATCGTGGTGCGGTGAGTCTGCGTTATATACGTTGTAGAAATGCGGCTTCCTGGCCCACATGTACTGGTCTACGCCTTCAACCGTGTCACCGTAGCAGTCACTCCAGCATTTTCTGGTCAGTTTATTGATGTATTCGACGGAAAGATAGCCGTTTTTCCGCGCTTCAAAGACCTCTTCTGCAAGTCTGAATCTAAACGGGATCTCGATCAAATTGATCATGACTCGCCGCAAACCATGCCAAAGCACGGCAGCCTTTTCCTGAGGCGAAGAAGCTCCCTGCACCAGTCTCCTCAGGAACAGCTCTTCAAAAAGACGACCGATAAGTTCATATCGGGTTTCGGAAAGTCTTCTCTCCTGCATCGGAAGATCACTGATCGAGTATCTAAAAAACGCGTCGCCCAAGATATGGGCTGTTTCAAAGGATCGGTTGATATTCGGCTGGTAATCAACGTATATCGCCACCGCTTTGTCGTAAGGAACTTCAACGCACCAAGCGCCTCCTGAGCCGGCCGAATAATTATGCGTCTCCAGCCAGTGACCTTGTCTGCAGAGCTCAATGAAATCTCGAAACTCAGGAAAGTAAGGTTCGACGGCCTCTGTGATTTCCTTTAGTGTTCCGTCAAGTGTCTTCAGAGATTCAGGCCCTTCAAGATGCGGAAGTGCTGACCCTAATAGTGCCACCGGAATCGTGGGAGACTCCGGACGATTTGTACCTTGATTGATATAGGGAGCTGCAAACCGAAGGCATTCGCGAATCTCAGACAGCTTCTTAGAAAATGCGCTGCGCATTGCTTCGAAGCTCTTTCTATCCAGGCCTTCGATAACCAATGCGTAGTCAAGCGTACTCATGCCGAGCCTGGAGGCTCTGAGTAAGTGCGCACCGGCTACGGCATTAAGGATATCGCAGAACATGGAAGAATTTGTCGCAAAACAAGCAGACAAAGCGTTGAAGAACAAAGTTCTCAGTTCTGGATCCGAAGTGTTTTTGACTGCAAAGTTAGCAACAGACGGCGTAGATTTTTTTACGGTTCCGTCCGGCAGTGTCACGTTCGTTCGAATACTGCTTTTGAGATGCGTATACAACGAAAACAACGGTCCGAGAATCAACCGTTCTTCTTCTAAGGCCTCAACGGGAAACTTCAGCCAAGGCTTAACCTCTTTAAAGCGCTTTTGCTGCTGCAGCCAGCGGTCGAGCTTATCCGAAAGAATTGTCTTTTGTTCAGCAGCTTCTTGTAGGTTTTCCTTTACTTTCTGAAGAGCTTTTTCAGCGCTGTCTATCGTTTCAAGAATGAAGACTTTCTCTGCAGCAATTTTGCTGTCGGCAGACGATAAGGTTTCTGCAGCCCGACAAGCCGCTAACAGCGTTTCTTTGAGACGAGAGATTTGCTCCAATATTTCAATTAATTGCAGCGCTGCAACTTCGTCTTCGGGTTTAAAAAACTGAAGACGGTTAATCATAGAAATACCGTTCAGCAAAGCCCGTCTCCTAGCGAAGTATGTTTCGCCGGAGAGATCCGAAAGGCCTTTTTTCGACCAGATTTGAACTGTTTCTAATTTCTTTTTCATCTGTGCAGACAACCTAGCATTAACGTTCCGACTTCTTATCGTTTGAGGAACCCGAATCTTCTAAATAATGAAGTTATATTTTTCCTGCAGACGCCTCTTTTGTTCGCCTTCGATTTCTCTTCTTCTTCGGACATAAAAATCGATGAACATCTGAACTCGTCTCAATTTAGAGGCTGCTAACGTTGAACCGATGTAATTATCGAGATTCGGAATCTGCCAGCCGTTGAGGATCGGGATAAGCTGTCCGTTCATCACCTCTTCGAAACAATGATGAAGCGGCATATCAAGAACGATGCCGCAGCCTTCAACTGCCGCGGTTTTTGCCAACAAAATATTGTTGAACCGAATCATCGACTTCCAGCGAAAAGTCTGCTGCCGACCGTTCTTAACCAAAACTTCCGAATGCGGCCTGACTCGGCCCGTATAGACCACACCTGCATGATCGGACAGTTCGTCCGGATTTTCGGGATAACCGGCCTTTTCTAAATATTTGGGCGAGGCGCATGGAACGAACAATGATCGAGTGACCCAGTTTTCCACAAGGTTGGCATCATTGACGGGGCCGTAATACAGCATCAAATCGCATTCTCCGCCCATGAACGCCTTTGGATTGTCGTCCCCGATGACATCGAAAGTAACTTGAGGATGCAGCTGCTGAAATTCGGCAATCAATGGAACAACCTGAGTCTGGAGGAATCCGGGCATTGCACCGAAACGAATGCTTCCCTTGTCGCCTTCTTCGAGTTCCGAGGTCTTCTCCAGCGCCCGACGCACCATCACAATATGAGGTTCAATTTTCGAGCGAAGTTCAAGTGCAACTTGGGTGGGATTCAGACGTTTCCCTCGCCGTTCCAGTAGTTGCACGCCTAACTCTTCTTCCAGTCCTGAAACCATTCGAGATAATTGAGAGCGCTGAAGATTTTCGATATCGGCAACACGCGTAATGGAGCCTTCGTCCATAATTTTGAACAAAAGCTCCCATCGCCCCAGGTGAAGTGCTTTCCATTGGCTGTTAATCATTTTGCTCCTTGAGTTGAATGTAGGCGTAGTTCTGATCGTCTTCCGGCTGCTTATTAAAGATTGTAAGAACTCGGTGC
>ENA-ORCM01000618-ORCM01000618.1-human-gut-metagenome-genome-assembly--contig:-NODE-618-length-33898-cov-14.564649_pt1 | contig 33898 bp, 29 predicted proteins | sample MGYA00242906_ERZ507928 | MGnify/ENA primary metagenome ERZ507928 (study PRJEB26167, sample SAMN06115497) | human gut metagenome | host: Homo sapiens | place: China:Shanxi | collected 2015-05-07...
CTTCACACAGTTACTTTACAGAATTGGTGATTCCCCGTTCAACTGCTGGACACCGATGTCCGCATATATCTGGATGATCTTAAGTGTTGCTCAGACAAAGTACGTTCCGGATCTCAAGATCGGTACTCTGATCTCCAACATGATCCCGATGTCCATCGTTCTTCAGATCGCATGGATCATCGTAGTTGTTATCTGGATGATGATCGGATTTCCGTTCGGACCGGGCGTAGGCGTTGCTCTTCCGGCTGGAATCCTCTAATTCAGAGTATAGCAGCTTGCAAAGCTTATTGTGTAAAATATAAAGGCAGAATGACCCGTCGCTTTTGCGACGGGTCATTTTTCGCTTAAAACGAACGAAGCAGATTCCACGTCACAAGAGCTTCCTCCTCCGATTTTTTCACAACCCTCATAATACTTTTTTCCAACATAAAAACTCACCTCCATGGCATCATGATACCTCAGAGATGAGTTCTTTTCTTCTCAAAATCGGAAATTCAATTCTTCGCCCGAACTGCCGCCGCAAGCAGTTCACAGCAGCACGCCGACGTTGGTTTTATTATTTCTGAATCTCTTTCAGATGTCTCTCAAGAATATCCGCTGCACAGGCTGCAAGCTCTGCGCATGGGCGTTTTTTATAGTAGCTCTCCGTTCTCGCCTCCGGCACCGGATTCGTATCCGTATTGATCCCGGCCAGCAGCTCCCGGCAGATGTAGCTTCCGTTCTCGTTCTTGAACGTCGTTACAAGCTCCTGAATTTTCTTATAGTGATCCTGCTTCTCCGCTGCCGCCTTCGGGTCTGTATAGCCTTCCAGAGCCCCACAGACCAGTGCCATTCCGCTGACACAGCCACATACCTCCCGAAGTCTTCCGAGGCCGCCGCCAAACGAGGATGCCAGGCCTGCTGCCATCTCTCTGCTGATCCCGCGTGCTTCCAGCTCCTCAGCAAATGCCAGCGTCACCGCCTGGGAGCAATTGTAACCTTCCCGGAACAGTTCCCGCGCGCGGTCCCCGCGGCTTTTTTCACAGACTGTTTCATTTTTTGTTGATTTTTCCACAATATCCATCGACTTATTCCCTGCCATTCCTTCTACCCCTTTCGTATATTTCCCGTTACCATAGCATATACTGTGTAACAAAATTTTCCAATGCTTCGCATTCCGAATCGGCAAAATCCTCGATCGCAGCGGTATCATACGGAATTTTCAGTTCGTAAAATCCCTACTCGCGAAAAATAACTCGCTTTTCTCTTTGTCACTGTTCCGAAGAACCTTTGCTTGTATTTTTCCATGTCTTATGGTAGAATAATATCGTTATGGTTGTATCAAAGATTCAGCCACATTCATATGACAGCGAATCATTTCCTGGGCCATCGCCAAGCGGTAAGGCACAGGACTTTGACTCCTGCATTCACCAGTTCGAATCTGGTTAGCCCAGTAGAGGGAATCCCTTGTAGACGGCGGTCTGCAGGGGATTTTGTTTTTTTCGCAGGATGGAAAAAAGGCGGTTGGTAGAAAAATTGGTAGAAAAAATCACGGAAAATTATTTTTGACAGGAATTTGGTAGAAAAAATATCTTTCAGCCCTTATAAACAGGGGGCTGAGGGGAAAATAAGCTGCAAAAGCAAAAAGCTCGTAGACCAAGAAAGGTTGGTTTTACGGGCTTTTTTCAGTTTTTGAAAGGCACGTTCGTAAAATATTACATGAGACAAGCAATCAGCAGAAAGGAGAGTATAATATGGCAAGACAACGAGTAGAAAAGAATATTTCCTATGATGCAAAGAGAAAGCTTTATTATGTCACTTTGTACTATGGAAATGTGGATGGAAAACCACAGAAAGAAACAGAGACGTTTTCTACAAAGCGTGAGGCAAGAGAAGCAAGAAAGTTTACACTGGATATATGTGAACAGTTTTGGTAAGGTGAAAGATTTAATTATTTAAAGTTTTTGACTTTAAACCCTAAAAGTACTTGCGTTTAAGGGTTAATATGGGCTATACTATTATGGTATTTGTCCGGGAATCAGGCTGTTGTAGATGACGTGAGCAGCATGTATCCCGGATGTTGTGAGTATGGAAGAGGGTTTAAAGTATGATAGTTACTCTGATTGAGAAAGTATATAGTTTTCTGTGGGGAGATCTGGTGCAGATTCCACTGCCGGGCGGCAGCACTCTGGGGATTTCGCTTCTGATTATATTACTGATTCCTACAGGAATTTATTTTACGGTTCGGACGCGTTTTCTGCCGATTCGCCTGTTCCCGGATATGGTGCAGGCACTGGTTGAGAAGAAACAAGAAAAAAACAGTCTGTCTTCATTTCAGACACTGATCGTTTCGACGGCAACCCGTGTCGGTATGGGAAATCTGGTCGGTGTTGTTGCGGCAATTTCGGCAGGCGGTGCCGGTGCGGTTTTCTGGATGTGGGTGACGGCAATTATCGGTTCATCAACAGCTTTTATTGAAGCGACACTGGCACAGCTTTATAAAGAAAAAGATCCGCTGTACGGAGGTTACCGCGGCGGTCCGGCGTATTATATTCATGCATATGTAGAAGAAAAACAGAAGAAAAAGAGAAACAAAGTGGTGATTTCTGTGTTGTTTGCAATCTCCGGTCTGATCTGCTGGTGCGGTATCAGTCAAGTGATCAGCAATTCTGTTGTTTCTTCATTTAAAAATGCATTTTCCATTCCGCCGATCTATATGACGGTAGTACTTGTTGCTGTGGCTGCTGTGATAGTGCTTCGTAAAGATGCGACAGTTAAGATCCTGGATATGGTAGTGCCGGTCATGGCGGTATGCTATTTTGCAATCACGATTCTGATCATTGTGATGAATCTTGGAAGTTTGCCGGGTGTTTTTGCAAGAATTTTTGAGGAAGCATTTGGATTTCGACAGGCAGCAGCCGGCGGTTTTGGCGCAGTCCTAATGAATGGAATCAAACGTGGACTGTTTTCGAATGAAGCAGGTTCCGGATCTGCTCCGTGTGCGGCAGCAGCGGCAGAATGTGACCAGCCGGTCAAAGCCGGATTGGTACAGGCGCTCGGGGTATTTGTGGATACGATCGTGATCTGCAGCTGTACAGCATTTATCATGCTGCTTGCGCCGGAAGAAAAAGTTACAGGACTTTCCGGAATGGATCTTCTGCAGACAGCAATGGAACATCATCTTGGCCGTTTTGGTGTGATCTTTATTGCGGTGACGCTGCTTTTATTCAGTTTTTCGACGTTTCTGGGCATCCTTTTTTATGCGAGATGCAATGTTGCATATCTTTTCGGAGATAATTGGGCTTCACAGACTGCATACAAAGTACTGGCGCTTGTGATGCTGTTCATCGGCGGCCTTGCAGCATATACATTTGTGTGGGATCTTGGTGATGTTGGAATCGGACTGATGACGATCTTTAATATCATCATTCTTTACCCACAGGGTGAGAAGGCTCTGAAAGAACTGAAAGAATACGAAAAAGAAAAAAGAAAATGAAAAACACAAAGAGAAAGCATTTGAAACTATGTCTGTTGTTATTGTTTATGGTTCTGGGATGTTTTGCGATAACCAATGTCAGGACGACAACGGTGCAGGCATCATCGCGGACGTTCAAATCAAATGGCAGAACCTATATGGAAAAGCATAATGACAATACACTTAATACGGTATTGTATCAAAAAGTTTCCGGACGTTACAAACAGGTTGCGAAATCGTCAAGATATCTCATCTACAGATTTTCTTATGGAAAGAAATTGTATTTTCAAGTGCTGACGATGAAGGAACAGGTATTACCTGCACATATACGAAAGGCAAAAATGGATTTAAACTTGAACGAAGCAAGATGGTACTGACAGAACGCAGTGGAAGATATGCAGTCGGATATATCTGTATGATCGTGTATACAATTTTATGATCCCGTTTGTGGATGTTGTTTACGACGGGGATGATTATGAATTTGAAATTTCCCTTGAGCCAAAGGATCTGCTGCAGGGAAAGACGATTGTTGTGAATTTTGATGAGCAGATCGTATATAACCAGCTTGATCAAAATGAAAATGCGCTCTGGAGTCTTTTGCTTGCCAGTGGCTACCTGAAGGTGGAAGAGGTTGATTACCGCGGAATTACAAGAGAACCGTGGTATACGTTGAAGATTACGAATATTGAGACATTGAGTATGTTTATGACAATGTTTCGGGGGTGGTTTCAGAACTCCGATGCGAACTATAATGATTTTGTTAAGGCATTGTTCAAAGGCAGCTTAAAGGAAATGAATATTTACATGAATGATGTGGCACTTGCTACTTTCAGCAGCTTTGATGTCGGAAAGAAACCTTCTGAGAAAAATCAGCCGGAGACATTTTATCACGGATTTGTTTTAGGGCTTTTGGCAGAACTAAGGGATCAATATGAAATACGTTCTAATCGGGAAAGTGGATATGGACGATATGATGTAATGCTGACTCGATTGAATAAGAATCATAATGCAATCATTATTGAGTTTAAAGTACATGAACCGGAGGAAGAAAATTCTTTGCAAGATACCGTTCAGTCCGCTTTGGCTCAGATTTCCGAGAAAAATTATGATGCTGAACTGTTAGCTTGTGGAATTCCGGCGGACAGGATCCGTCATTATGGATTTGCGTTTGAAGGGAAAAAGGTCCTGATTGGATACATGAAAAAGGGCTGTCGAACTAAATAAATAGTTCGACAGCCCTTCGTTTGCTCACTTAATGATAAGACCAAATGCTTCGTTTGATCAATAATCAATCATCATAGTCGATGTTATCATCACTTTACCAAGGGTAAAGAACCGTTCCGTCACTTTTTACCACTTTTTCTGCATCCCACTCAGAATAGTTTGTGGCGATGCCATCGTAGATGACCAGAGGAACATTTCTAAAAGCACCTCCTTCAATGGTGGTTACACTGTTTGGAATGCTGAGAGTGGTCAGCTTAGAGCAGTCAGCAAAAGCGTTGCAATCAATAAATGTTACACTGTTGGGAATGTTAATGGAGGTCAATCCACTACATCCGTTAAAGCAGTCGGAACTGATTTTTTCAATGCCATCAGGCAGAGTGATCGATGTTAATGAGCTGCAGCCGGCAAAAGCACAGGATCCAATTGTTGTCACTTTGTCCGGAATATTAATGGATGCCAGTTTAGCACAGTGTCCGAAAGCCCAACTACCGATTTTGGTTATGGTATCCGGAAGTGTGATGGAGGTTAATTTGTGGTCTTTGTCAAAATCATCACCCCAATCATCTTCTTGAAAAACCTCGTCCCCTATTTTAGTTACATTGTCGGGAATCGTAACATCACCACTGACATTTTTATTGATATCCAATAGAATGCCATTTATTATAAAAAAGTCGTTGCTTTGCAGTTGATTCGCTAAATATGGCGTGCCATTGAATGCATTTTCTCCAATCTCCGTGACACCGGAAGGAATATTGATTGTTTCCAAGTTACTGCAGTCCTCGAAAGCACTGTAACCAATACGGGTTACATTATCCGGAATATCAATGGCTGTCAAGCTGCTGCAACTTTTAAATGTGCCTCCCTCAATACTGCTTATACCGCTCGGAAGCTTAATACCGGTTAAACTGCTACACCCTTCAAAAGCATAATAATCAATGGACGTAACACTTTCAGGAATAGTAACGCTGCTCAAATTATTGCATCCCTCAAATGCTCCCCAATCGATGGTTGTAACCCCATCAGGAATGGAGACGCCGGTTAGATCTTTACAAGAGGCAAATGCGTCTATTCCAATGATGGTGACACCATCTGGGATCACGATATCTCCACTTGTTTTTGGTCCATGACGATATAAGATATCATTAATGATCACGAAATCCTCTGTCTGCATACGATTATCTAACCAAGGAGTTCCTTCGAAAGCAACGGAGGAGATAAAAGATACTGTCTTTGGAATGATGATGTTAGTCAGGCTGCTGCAGTTTTTGAAGGTATCGCCCTCAATAGATTTTAAACCATCCGGCAGGGAGATGCTTGTTAATTTTGTGCAGCCTCTAAACGCATTGTCGTTTATTTCGGTTATGCCTTCCGGAATCACAAGCTCTCCGGATATGGTGTCGCTGCAGGAGGTAAGGATACCATCCTTGACCGTGATCAGACCGGCTTTCAGATATTCATCCCAGGATTTTGGCTCATCTACAGCGTCTGTCGGCTTGCTGTCCGGAGCCTTGCTTGGAACTGCCGCTGTTGTCCCGGCAGGATTTGGCGCACTTGCGGAAGCAGCAGGCACATTGGATGCCTTTGGCGCAGCGGAAGCGGTTGCAGCCGGTACAGGGGATGTTACGTTGGCAGCCGGTTTGACAGTTACCTTGATGACACATTTTTTCATGCCTTTTGCAGAAACTGTGATTTTTGCAGCTCCGGCTTTTTTGCCGGTGATGCGGATGTTTTTCTTTACTGCTTTGACATTTGCTATTTTTTTGTTAGAGATTTTCACTTTTAATTTGTTGTTTTTGATGTTTTTGGCTTTTACCGTAACGGTTTTTCCGATGGATACGGTTATTTTGGTCTTATTGACCTTGATCTTGGCGGCGGCTTGAGCCCGTCCGGTCTGAACCGGCGACAGGATCGTGGTGGTCAGGAGTCCCAGGACTGTAAGACCGGAAATGAGTTGTTTTTTCGTTTTCTTCATTGTTATCCTCCTTGTATTTTGGTGATATGGGGCAAAAGGCATTTTGTCCCCAGTGGATGCGGGGATGTTTCCCTGCATCAGTATGGTGAATGACTGCATTGTATCAGGTTCTATGATATCATTTTGATATTCAATAAGTCAACTTAAAGTATAGTTTATCACTGTTAAGATATATTGCGAATTCCGGCCGATAAACCTATGTACAATGTGTTTTCATTGTAATACGAAGGGGGTTGTTGAGTTTTTCCTATTTTGCATCGTAGAATTTTGTTACGCCTCTTGTTTTTTTATGTAATCTTGGGTGGAATATTACCAAATCATGATTTACTAAATCGTGATTTGGTAATATCTGATATAGCATTCCGGGAGGTGTAGTTTATGTTTATTGGCAGAGAAGCAGAGCTTGATTTTTTAAATGATAAATATGAAGCAGAGGGTGGACAGCTTGTTGTTTTATATGGAAGGCGGCGTGTTGGCAAGACGGAAACGCTTAGAGAATTCTGTAAAGGAAAACCGCATGTCTTTCTTTCCTGATTATTCTGAACGGGATAAAGTGATTGCGTATTCCGTTCTTGGAGGTATTCCGCATTATTTAAAACAATGGGATCAGAAGCTGTCGGTTGCGGAGAATATTAAGAGGAATATTTTAACAAAGGGATGTATTTTATACAGTGAGGTTGATTTTCTGCTGCATCAGGAGCTTCGGGAAACTAACTTTTGCAAAATTTCCTGTCGTTGCTACAGAAACTATTGTGGTGAAATAGGAGTTATGGTAACATTTAAAGTAAGCACTAAAAATAAAAAAGGAGGAGAATAGGTATGGAAGCGATTCAACCGGCCTGTATCCCTGTGAATCTTTGTTTTGCAGCCAATGAAAAATATGCCAGACATTTGGCAGCTGCTCTTTATTCTGTGTTGAAAAACAGAGATACAAAGCGGTTGTATGATGTTCTTATTTTGCATAAGGATATCAGTGAGGAGAGTCAGAAAAGAATTCTCGAAATGGAAAAAGAAGGAAATGTTTTTATCCGTTTTATTTCGATGGAACAATATGAAAAGCAGGTAGCATACGATGTGGGGGCCTATTATTCGGTCGAGACCAATTATCGTTTGTTTCTATTTGGTGAAATGTTCGCAAAGTATGACCGGATACTGTATCTTGACTGCGATCTCATCGTGGAAGGAGATATCAGCGGATTATATGATGTGGAGATCGGAGACTGCGAAGCAGCGGCTGTCAGGTCGGAGGATTTTCGTCTTTTATCAAAGATTAAAAAGCCCATTTTCATGGATCGTTTTCCTTATAATGTAAACAATTACCGAACAGATGCTCTTGGCATGAAAACGCCGGAAAATTATTTTAATGCAGGTGTTCTTGTCATGGATCTGAAAAAGGTGCGACAAAGGATTACCCAGAAACAGGTATTTGAAATTCTTCATTGTCATAATTATTACTACAATGACCAGGATGTCTTAAATATTGTGTTCGATGGCAGAGTGAAAAATGTGGACTGCCGGTGGAATTATATGACATATATCCCGGAGCAGTTGGCAAAGGAAAATGTAAATAACAGAAAACTTTTTGCGGAGCTTTATCGTGAAAATCCCTGTATTATTCATTATACAAGTGCGGAAAAACCATGGAACAGCGAAACAAAAGTCTTCGGAGACCGATATTGGAAATATCGAAAGGAAATGGAGAGAAAGTATGCATAAAAAGTTTTATTTTAACAACAATCAGTCTCAGATTAAAAGAATCCGGAAAAACTTAAAGCAGCAATGGACGAAAGCGGTATGTATTGGTACTCTTTCAGCAACGGTACTGACGGGAGTCCCGGTATTTCCGGTAACCCATGCATATGCACAGGAGGTAAGCGTTCAGGCAGAAAAAAATGTTACCTATAATCTTCAAGATACGGAATTACTTACCGAGAAGACCATTGCGGATTATGGCGGCAAGAAACATGAAGTGACGATCATCGAGATTAATATCACGGAAGACGGTACTTACACGATCACAGGGAGCAATGAGATCAATGGCGCTTATATGGATGTACATATTACGGTGGCAGATGGAGTGAAGGCAAATGTGATCTTAGACAACGTAAATATCCAAAATGATGATCTGTATGATCTTGATATCAAAAACTGTGCCAGCAGTGATGAGAGAGACCAATTGTTCCCATTTATGGAGATTATGGGGACAGCGAACCTGTATCTTAAAGGGCAAAATACCATTACCATACCGGTTTTAGATAAAGGGGGTGAAAAAGTTAATACCTCCGTTATTTTTAAACTGTACGGTCAGCTGACCGTCTGTGAAGATGCCGGCACACCGGGTTCTTCTTTGGAGATAAATAATGCAGGTTATTTGATTCATGGAGGCGGCTCTGACGAATATTATAGTGTCGGTGGAAGTTTTACGATGGAGTCGGGAACGCTAACGGCATGGGGCGCAGACATAAATTATTTGGAACAATGGCATATGCTGGGAGGGGCAGTCACATGTTGTAATGCTTTGTTGGTCAATTATGGTGATTACCAGTTCTTAGGTGGGGATATAACGTCAAATTGGATTTTGTCGCCAGGGACAGCAAAGATGGGAACGGCACGATTGTTTGTTACTACACCATATCGTAAGCCGTTGGAAGATAGGAATGGCTATTCATTACAAAAATTGACGGTTTCAGGTCTGCCGGCGAGTCGGAAAGTTACTGCGGTTAACGGGTATCCGTCAAGTACATTGGAAACATCGGAAACCGGAACATTAGAGGCTTATCTGCGAAAGGGCAGTAATGTCATTGAGATTGACGGTAAATCCTATCTTTATAAATGGAATGACGAAACAGAGGCACTGGAACGACAATCTGACGCAGAGTTGTATACGGTTCAATTTGTTCTCGACGGCAGTGAAAGCCCATATTGTACGGTACAAGTGGAAAAAAATACCGCATTTGGCAAATTATTTAATGATACCCAATATACTTACACATATCAGACGAAGGATGGCACGGAATTTAATGAAGAAACCGTGATCACATCAGACATGACAGTTACAATGAAGTCATCTGTCAGAGAGTATAATGTGACAATTGATGGAGTTACGGAGAAGATGAGTACTCTGCCGGCAGGTAAAATGTATTTGAATCCACCGGAGTCTTATGGTAATGTTGGTGATATGTATTATTATGCTTTTGGCAGCCGCCATTATGGCGGAAGCCGTGTGACACGGGATATGACTCTGGAAAGTCTGGATGTCGTTACGGATCATGGCACAGACTATGTGAAAATATCCAACAAAGAAGAGCTGATCCGCTTTTTCAAGATGGCGGCTGTCGATGATCATATCAATGCCAGACTGGAGGCGGATATTGATATGAATGACGACAGGTTAACCATTTATATTGGTGATTACGCAGGAATCTTTGACGGAAACGGGCATTCCATCAAAAATATGAAGGGAGAACCAAATGCTACCGGTGCCATCTGTCGTACATTGAAGGGGACGATCCGGAATCTTAGTTTTGAAAATGTTTGGCTGCCGGGTTCGGAGGATGAATATGACAAATATAACGGCAGAGGCTCGGCGGGTGTAATCTGCGGGATTAACTGTGGCCTGATCGAGAATTGTAAGGTAGCAGAAAGTAAGATCACGCTAAATATTGCTGATAGTGGTATTTACGAGGGTGGTTATGATCCTGTGGGGGCGGTAGCCGGTGTGAATCTGGGAGAGATCCGTAACTGTCTGGCAGTTAAGAATGAATTTGATATGTCTATATTTGAAAAACTTTCTCCAAAACCGGATGAAAGCAAGATTCTTTTCCCAATCGCCGGAAACTATGGAACGATTACAAATTGTTACTATGATGCGCCGGAAAATGTGGAGACAGAAGATACAGAGCTTCGTGCCGGTATCGGTAGAACGGCAGAAATTTTCAAATCCGGAGAAATCTGTTATCTTTTAAATGATAAAATTTCGGATGGAACGCAGGCGTGGTATCAGAAGCTCTCGGAAGAAACGGGAGATCCTTATCCGACGTTGGTGAAGGAAGAAGAAAATACAGTGTATGATGGTTATGTAAACTGTACCAAAGCATACACCAATGAAAAGGATAGCAAAGAAACACATACATTTACCTATACGGCAAAGGACGATACACTGACTGCAACTTGTAAATGGGCAGAAGATCATCAGGCAAACGCAGTTTTGAAAGTAGCTTCCGCGGTTTATGACAAGAAGGAGCACGGTGCGGATGTGGACTATGAGGATGCGTGGACAGCACTTGGGATTGAACCGGCCGATATTCAGTATTTGCGTGACGGAAAACCTACAACGGATATTACTTCGGTGGGTACTATTACTGCAGTGCTCGCACAGGGAGATGTCAAGGCGGAGAAAGAGTATACGATTGCGAAAGCAGCACAGCCGGACAATGTGCCGGAAGCAAGTGCCTCGGTTCCATTTACACAGAAGAAGGTAACACAGGATATGCTGAAGCTGGAAAACGGCTGGGAAATTTCCGAAGATAGCATAGGCATGGATATTCCGGAAAAGGAAAGTGTGACAATAGATGTCGTTTATACCGGTGAAGATGCACAAAGTTATGAAAATATTATGGCGAAGGTGCAGGTTCAGCGTGCGGCGTGCGGTCATGATCTGGTAAAAGTAGATGCTGTTGCAGCGACGGAATCCAAAGAAGGCAATAAAGAATATTATCTCTGTAAAGACTGTGGAAAACTGTTTGGAGATGCGCAGGGAACGAAAGAGATTACGAAAGAAAGCACGGTATTACCTAAAGTGGAGAAGCCACAGCCTACGGTAAAACCGACAGTAGTGCCGGCTACATCGGTTCCGGTCACATCAATCCCGGCCTCCGGAGCACCGGCAGCGACGCCGGGAACAACGACCCCTGCCACAGGTACACCGGCAACGACGCCGGGAACAACGACCCCGGCCTCCGGAGCACCGGCAGCGACGCCGGGAACAACGACCCCTGCCACAGGTGCGCCGGCAACGACGCCGGGAACAACGACCCCCGCCTCCGGTGCGCCGACAACGACGCCGGGAACAACGACCCCGGCCACAGGTGCGCCGACAACGACGCCGACACCAGATATACCGGCTCCGGCACCGGGAACCCCAACGCCGGCACCGGGTGCGCCGACTCCAGTACCGGATATGCCAACGCCGGCACCGGGTGCGCCGACTCCGATTCCGACAGCAGCGCCGCAGGAGACGGCACAATCATCTGCAAAACAGTCTTCCGTTCCGAAAACGGAGAAAAAAGACAGCAAACTCACGGATGAGTCGGGAGCAACGTATAAGGTGACCGGTACAACGGACAAAAAGCCAACGGTGACGTATATTTCTACGAAGAAAACAGGGAAAGCGTCCATTACAATTCCATCAAGTATTGAAGTAAATGGCGTAAAATATCAGGTGACATCCATTGCGGACAATGCTTTTCGCAAAAACAAGAAGTTGAAAAAAATTACAATCGGAAAAGAGATTGTTTCCATTGGAAAGCGGGCTTTTGAAGGTTGTAAAAATTTGAAAGAAATTGTCATTGAGACAGAGAAATTAAAAGCCAAGACAGTAGGCAAGAAAGCCTTTGCAAAGACTTCTTCTGAAGTAGTTGTAAATGTGCCAAAGAAAAAGGCAAAAGAATATAAAAAGCTGCTGCGTAAGAGAGGACTCAGCAAAAATGCAGTGTTTAAAACAAAATAGAGAAAGGAGATAAAAAATAAGACTTCCTGAGGAAATGAATCAAAAGAATTCTCACGACAATATATAGGTGAAGATCAAAATACGGGAAACCGGACAGGAGGTGTCAGCAGATGTCATCACAGGAAATGGAACAGATCATACAGGAATATGGAGATGACATTTATCGTTTCTGCTTTCACCTGACCGGTAGCCGTGAAGAGGCGGATGATCTTTATCAGGATACTTTTGTGAAAGCGATTCAGATCGGCCACAGACTGGATCGCGGTGGCAATATCAAGAGCTTCCTGATGGGTATTTCTGTCAACCTATGGAAAAACCGGACGAAAAAGGACAAACGTCGGAGAGAATTGATACCGGAAGTCAGTTATGAGAGCGCAGAATGGGTGATCAGCGGGCAGGACGATCCACTGGGCAATATTTTGGAGCAGGAAGTGGGGCGTGATGTGATGACAGCCGTTAAGCAGCTGCCGGACAAACAGAGAGTGGTGGTTCTTCTTCATTATACGCAGGACTATTCCACCGGGGAGATTGCAGGAATACTACACATACCAAGGGGAACAGTGCTGAGCCGCCTGGCCAAAGCAAGAAAAAATATCAGATTGTATTTGGAGGGAAGAGGTTATGAAGTATGAAATGGATCAGTTGTTGAAGGATGTCTACCAACAGGAAGTGAAACCAGAGAGTATTCTTAATCAGAAAACCCTTCGAAGAATACAGACGGAGGAGCAAAACGATATGAAGAAATTCTGGACTTGTAAAAAGATAGCCGTGGCGGCGGTATTATCATGTCTGGTGGTCACACAGGGGGTTGGAGCAGCATATGCGGCGATCAACCATACCAGCATCTTATCTCTTTTTTCGGGGGAAACAAAGGAGATCAGGGATCAGGCAGAAAAGCTCCGGGAGACGAAGGTGCAGCAGACGAAGGTGCAGCAGGTCAGAAACAATGCCAGACAGTCTGCATACGCTGATTTCTTTGTGAGAGAGGCTCTGTGTGACAAAAATCAGGTTTACGTGGAGGCGGCTGTGAAGCCGGCCAGTGACAAGTATCTGCTGGTACCATCCGAGTGCTGGTCCGAACGGAATACCTATTATGCATCAGAGCTTAGCATTGCCGGGGAGGATACCGGGAAGGAAACAATCGCGCAGTACGCAAAACGCATGAATAAGACATGCGTGGAGGTTGCATTGTCCATCAGAACAGATGCTGCTTCGCAGTCTATGGATTACCAGACAGAGGCCGATGGCACTCTGGTATACCATGTGAGCTTTGAAAACAATGCAAAGACACAGAAGCTTTCTTATACCTGTGAAACGGTGGTTTATGTGCCGGGACAGGAGGAACAGGAGCTGAAGGATTTTATTGTATTTTCCCTGAAGGATCAGACCGGAAAGGCAGAAACACTTTGCTATGCACCAGAGAAAGCGCAAGCCATCAAGGGAACGAAGCTAGTTCTTGATGGGGTTGATTTTGAGAAGAGTGCATTGAATATGAATTGTACCATTAAGTATCACACAACAGACCCGAAAGCGCAGACATGGGATAAATGGATCAAAACCAAAGATTCCGATGTGTGCTTCTATCTTCTTGATGAGGATGGAAATGAGATTGCGAGTGAGGGCGGTTCTGGAGATGACTCCATGGGCAAAGACGGTGCACTGACAGAGCACGATCAGTACAGAACGGCCGAGCTCCCGGATACGCTGACCTTCCTGGTGCGTAACTGCATGACGAAGGAAGTGCTGGGAACCGTGACAGTGAAAAGACAATAAGCAAATAAGAGGAAACAAATAACAAACATCTTTTTCTAAATCAAATGATCAAGAATATGGCCAGTCTAAATTTTACTTTAGGCTGGCTATATTTTTAGGTGTAAATTTTTTTAAAATCCGTTGACAATTATCGACTATCGATATATAATCTGTTATATCGATAGTCGATATTGTTTTAGAAAAATATCAGGAAAGGATGGAGATTCACAATGGATAAAAGTTTATTGTCAGGCAGTAATACGATGCTGTTGCTGCAGCTATTGAAGGATCAGGATATGTATGGCTACCAGATGATTGAGGAGCTTCGGAAACGTTCTCAGGATGTCTTCGAGATGAAGGTTGGCACGCTATATCCGTTGCTGCATTCTCTGGAAAAGAGCGGATTTTTGCAATCCTATGAGGGGGAAGCAGCCGGGAAGAAAAGGATATATTATCAGATCACCAAGGATGGCAGGCAGGAATTGGAGCGCAAAAAAGGGGAGTGGGCGGAGTATGCGGGAGCTGTGATGCATGTAATGCAGCTGCAGCTTGACTGACCGCATACGGTATCAAAATATGATGGGGGTGATACGATGGGCAGGATAGATCAAGGGAATAACAGAGATAATGTATTGCGGGACGATGAGGGCACGATAGCGGAGGGGAATCAAAAGCTGCAATATCTTTCCCGGTTGACGGAGCAGCTGCAGTACCGCCCGGTACGGCAGAAAATTTACCGGGAATATGAGGATCATATTGATGATGAAACGGAATACCGGATCTCAACAGGCATGACGAGGGCGGAAGCGATGAAAGCTGCCGTAGAACAAATGGGAGATCCTGTGGAGACCGGAAAGGCGCTGGATCAGATTCATCGTCCGGAAAAGGTGCTGCTTCCGTGGCTGGGAATGCTTTTTATATTGGGACTTGGCATGGCGTTGGTTTATTGTATTCAACGGGATATGCGTGGGCAGCTCTGGTCACTTGTTTCCGCTGCATTACCCCGGAGAATACAGATTAACTGGATCGACTTGTTTCTGTGTATTATTATTTTTACGGCTGTGTCCTATATTTCGTACACTAAATATCAGAAGTTCAGTGTATGGGCAGGACTGCTGCTGATGATCGCTCCGGTATGGTATCTGATACATCGGACAGGGATTGGGGGGAATATCTGTCCGGTTCTGGATGATACGGTGCAGCACTTACTGGGAGGGGAAAAGGGCTGGATCACCAGAAGGTATTATTTATTGTATGTCCCGATTTACGGACTGATGATTTCTTGCTGGAAAGGAAAACCGCATCAGATGGAGAAGTCTCTTCTGGCAATGGCATTGCCCCTTGTACTCTCCTTTGACTGGTCGGTGACGGACAGTGAGCTGGGAAGCTGGGGGAATTTCACGTTTTGGACAACGGCGTTATATCTGGCATTTGTGTTTGTGATGGCAGTACAGCTGAATATAATTTCTTTGCCCAAGAGGAAAACGGTCCGTATCACGGGGGTTGCGCTTGTGCTGGCAAAGGGAATCTACATGTTGTATGATTTTGCGGTAGTCTGTCATGCACGGTGGTCCGTATATTATCATCATGCAGGCTGGAACACCATGTTTTTGTTCTTCTCGGAGAAACGGAGGCGGGAATACAGTGCATTGTGGAAAACGATTGTGGGGGACGATCAGGTTTCGGCATTGCAGTTATTTCATGTGCAGATGATGCAGGGGATCAAATGGATCGGAACCAGTGACATTCTGACGCAGAAGCTGGCGCAGAATGAATATTCTGCAGAACAGGTGTATTTATATATTACGCATGGAGACCTGAATACCCTTATGGCCTATGTGGGAATTTTGCCGGTGGTGTTTGTACTGGGAGCGTTGACAGTATTTACCGTCTGGCTGGTAAAAAAGGCATGGAGACAGTCAGACCGCACCGGCAGATTGTTAGGAGTATCCATTGGATTTGTTATTTTACTCCGGATTCTTTATGCGGCGGCACAGGCGTTCAGCCTGACACCGGGAAATCATTATGTTGGGCTGATACCGGTCTTTGGGGGGATTGGCACGGAGGATTATAGCGGTATTGCAGAGACTCTGGCATTGTACGGTATGCTGTTAAGCATTTACCGTTACCGGAATGTCTGAATTTTTCTTTCTTTTATTTTCTTCTCACAATAATGATTCCGGATATTACAATTAAGATAATAACTGCTGCGGCAATTGGATAAACCGGCACAGAAGAATTGCCGGAGGAATTCTCTGTTTCGCTGGAGGAAGGCTGGTTTTCAGAGGCGGAAGTTTCGTCGGCTGTAACTGCGTCAGGATTGTCATAATCAAAACCGGATACGGTAAAAGTGATTTCCACATTCTCATCACCGGTTCCCTGCAAAAGCTTCCAGCCGCTTTCCGCGGTTTCGGAAAGTCCCTTGGCAGCGACTTCTTTGACAAGCTCAGCACGCCAGTGATTCAATAGAAGAATGACCATACCACCCTGCAGATAAGGTTCTTCGTTTTCCGGAACACCTTCATCGAAGCTCAGGATTTCTCTGCCGTTGATCGATGCCTTGACATCGGTAAATTTAACCTTATCATTTAACGGAATATCCGTGGCGATGTGAAGCTGGGAGATGTCTGTTTCATTCATGGAATCCAGTCCCTCCAGCTTGACGGTATAGGTGCCGTTGCCGGCGATTTCTGCATTGGTCAGAGTGCCGGTAGCCGCAGTGTCTTTGTTTGTTTCTTTGTCCGTGTACATGAGATTGTCTGCATTTTTGGTATTGTAATAGCTGTTCTGAGACTTTTCATAATAACCCATATGGGTCAGCCAGAGATTGGTGCAGGTCTGGATGCCAAGGGTTGCATGATATTTGCTATTGGGATCAAAGGCTGCTTTCTTTTTCCTGGCAGCCTGTGCCGGACTGACCGAAAAAGCGGACAGTGCCAAAGCGGCAGTTAATAAAAGTGCTGTTATTTTTCTGATATTCTTTTTCATTTGAGACATCCTTTCTACTATAATATATTTCGGTATGTGTACGCCCGGCCTTTTTTGCCGGTACGTTCCACAATATTCAGGGAATACAGGATTCCCAACAGTGTCTGGGCATACCCCACCGGTATACGGGCAGCTTTGGCGAAATCCTTTGAGGTGTAATCCTTGGGAAGTCCCTCCGGGATAAAGCATTTATAATCGGCAGGTCCGCCAATATAAAATTCATCTACAAGCTCCGTAGGAATCCGGTCGAAACGGGAAGAGCCCTTTTTGCGGTCACGGCTCCAGCCGTTTAATAAGCGGTATTCATCGGCGTCGATGAGAACCAGACACAGGTGAAGATTTGGATTATTCAGATACATTTTTATTTTATAAAGCTCCGGAACGGCATCGTAAATGGTGCCTGTTTTCGGAGATTTTCTTTTGGAAGAAATTTCTCCGGTTTCCTCGTCGATCCAGTAAAGATATTTGGTGTGGACGATTGGGTATACGATGGTGACCGGATAATATTTTAAAAAGGTGTCCAGCTTGCGGCGCAGCTTGTTAAAGCCTCTGGTCTGGATCTCGATGATCTCTCCATCCCGTAAAATATCTGCGACAAAATTTTCGACAGGAATCTCCTGATGCTCCGGATCCGATTCATAAAATGCCTTGAGAACGGCATGGACCGTTTTTTCGGACAGGGTGCCAATGCCCATGGAGGCACGTTCCTGATGGATGATCTTGCGGCATGCCTGATGGAATAATATAACGTCGTTGTCACAGATAGACATGGAATCACCTCCAAATAAAATATGTAAAGAACCAAATGCTGCAAATAAAAATTACAGACCATATGCTGTAACAATGAAAATTTTAGACGAGATGATATAGAATGTCAACTTTGCTTTTTGCGGCAAGGAGGTATTGATCGGATAAAAACAGGACATACTATGGTTCGACAGAACAGGTTTAAAAATATTGTGTCGCAGACGTCTGCGGAATGGAGGATGCATATGGCGGACATATTTCAGGGCAATTTTCAAAAACGGGATGAGGAGATTAAAAAGCTGCTTCGCATTGAGGACAGCTTTGATCTGATCCGCCGGCGTTTTGTGATCGGTGGCAGACAGGCGGCATTTTATACGGTAGACGGATTTTTGAAGGGTGAGGTTTCGGAGAAGGTGATGGAGTTCTTTTACAAAATCACGCCGGAACAGATGCCGGAAGATTTTGCGGACTTTTTACAGCAGGAGATCCCGTATCTGGACCTGATGAAGCTTGCAGATCAGGAGGCTTTTGTGAAAGCGGTGCTTTCCGGTATGAGCTGCCTGCTGGTGGAGGGCTATGACATTATTCTGGCACTGGATTTCCGGGAATATCCCGGCCGCAGTGTGGACGAGCCGGACAAGGATAAGGTACTCCGGGGGGCGAGAGACGGATTTATCGAATCGTTGATTCCGAATATGGCCCTGATCCGCCGGCGTATCCGTGATCCAGAGTTATCCTTTACGCTGGTGGATATCGGTCGAAGCTCTAAGACGGATGTGGCGGTCTGTTATATGCGTAACCGTGTGAATCCCGGTGTGCTCCGGGAGCTTATGAAGCGTCTGAGGGGCATTGACGTGGATTCTCTGACGATGAACCAGGAGAGTCTGGGAGAATGTATTTTTAAAAAAGGCTGGCTGAATCCGTTTCCGAAGTTTAAGTTTTCGGAACGGCCGGATACCACGGCAGCATGTATTCTGGAGGGAAGCATTGTGATCCTGTGTGACAATTCTTCTGCAGCGATGATTCTGCCTACCTCCCTGTTTGAGATTATAGAGGATGCCAATGATTATTATTTTCCTCCGGTGACAGGGACGTATCTGCGGTTCAGCCGGTTTGTTATTAATGTGGTGTCGATCTTTCTTACGCCGGTCTTTATCCTGCTGATGCAGCATGAGGATTGGGTACCTCATGCCTTTGAATTTATAAAGATACAGGATCCTATGTATATTCCGCCGGTGGCGCAGCTTCTGATCCTGGAGGTGGCGATCGACGGTCTGAGGATGGCGGCGGTGAATACGCCCAATATGCTGAATACTCCGCTGAGTATTATTGCGGGTATTGTGTTTGGGGATTATACGGTAAAGGCGGGCTGGTTTAATTCGGAGATCATGCTTTATATGGCGTTTGTAGCCATTGCCAATTACAGTCAGAGTAATATGGAATTAGGTTATGCGATCAAGTTTATGAGAATACAGCTTCTGATCCTGACGGGAATATTTGGTCTTTGGGGATTTCTGGCAGGAACTGTGATATTGATCGTAACTCCACTGTGTACCCGTACGATCAATGGACGTAATTATTTATATCCTTTGCTCCCCTTTGATAAAGTGCAGTTAATGAAGCGTTTTTTCCGGGTAAGTCTTAGTGAAAACGAGAAACTCAACCATCAAAGTTCTAAATAGAACTACTTATGGACATTATGCACAAAACAAGAATGTTTCTACTTATAAAAATGGTTGCTTTTTTGTGAAATAATGTGTTAAAATGTGCGCGGTAGAAAATGAGATGAGTTTTCTGCCGTGCGTTTTTTTACGCAAATTTATGATGAAATATGGAGGCGTAGATCATGAAAAGATTAAAATCTGCGGTATGGGGTACAGCCTTGGCGTTATGTGCTTTGATGGCGAACTCTTCCGTGGCGTTTGCGGCGGAGAAGGGTGCAGAGAGTGTTGGAAGCACATTATCACTTTCATATTGTATCCCGTTTGTTGGAATGCTGTTATGTATTGCAATTTGTCCTCTTGTAGTAGGCGAATGGTGGGAAAAATGGAAGCCGGCGGCGGTTATCTTCTGGTCACTGGCCTTTGTGATCCCATTTGCCGTATTTATTGGGGCAGGAACAGCTTGGGAGCAGGTTTTAGAGTCCATTATCGGTGATTATCTTGGATTCATCGTATTGCTGTTTGGATTGTTCTGCGTCGCAGGTAATATCGTGCTGGAGGGTGATCTGGTGGGAACCCCGAAGCTCAATGTGCTGTTGCTGTTGATCGGTACCGCGTTATCCGGCTGGATCGGTACCACCGGAGCAAGTATGGTAATGATCCGTCCGCTGATCCGTGCCAATAAATGGCGTCAGCGTAAAGCACAGATCGTTATTTTCTTTATCTTCCTGGTATCCAATATCGGCGGCTGTCTGACACCTGTTGGTGATCCGCCGCTTTTGATGGGATTTAACAATGGCGTCAGTTTCTTCTGGAGCTTAAATCTTCTGCCGGTTATGCTGCTCAATGTGGCAATTCTGCTTCTGTTATTCTTCATTATTGATAATAACGCATACAAGAAGGATGTGGCAGATGGTCTCAAGCCGGAGACAAGTGAGGAGAAAAAGAAACTGCGTCTGACCGGTGCTCACAACATTATCTTTATGATCGTGATCGTGGCAGCAGTTATCTTAAGCGGTGTACTGCCACAGCAGGTGCCGTTTTTTGCAAAGGGCATTCATTTCTACGGAGAGGTTGAGTTAAGTTATGCATCTATTCTGGAAATGGTAATGATCCTTGCTGCAGCATTCCTTTCTTTCCGCACCACGAAGAAAGAGGTGCGTGAGGAGAATCACTTTACATGGGATGCCATTCAGGAAGTGGCAGTTCTCTTCATCGGTATTTTTATTACAATGATCCCGGCTTTGCTGATCCTCAAAGCAAGAGGAAGCGAGCTTGGTATTGAGAAGCCATGGCAGTTCTTCTGGATGACCGGATTCCTGTCCAGCTTTTTGGATAATACACCGACCTATCTGGTGTTCTTCACCACAGCAGTACATTCCGCTTTGACGGGTGGCACAATGGTCAAGGTACTGGATGGAACCATTCCGAAGATCTTCCTGATGGCAATTTCCTGCGGTGCCGTATTTATGGGTGCCAACACATACATTGGTAACGCACCGAACTTTATGGTTCGTTCCATTGCGGAGGAAAACGGAATTAAGATGCCTTCCTTCTTTGGATATATGGCATGGTCCGTTAGCTGTCTGATCCCGGTATTTCTGATCGATACATTGATATTTTTCCTGTTTGTTTAATTCGGATTTTCCGTTATAAATTAAAATGAACGATGACGTCCCCAATGATCTGTGGTATGATAGAATGCAGACATTGGGGACTTTTATTTAGAAAGACATGGTGAAAAGGATGATTTTTGATACACATGCACATTATATGGATGAACGGTTTGTAGAGGACCGGGAGGCACTGCTGGCTTCCCTGCGTGACGCCGGAGTAGGCAATGTTGTGGAAGTTGGCGCAAGCATTCAGTCCACAAAGGACGCCGTGGCGTTAAGCAGGAAACATGATTTTGTATATAGTGCCGTAGGAGTTCATCCCGATGGCGTGCCGGAAATGACAGATGAAACGATAGAATGGCTGAAAGGGCTGACCGGAGAGCCGAAGGTTGTGGCGATAGGAGAGATTGGTCTGGACTATTATTATGATGAGCCGGACAGAGAACTTCAAAAGAAATGGTTTATTCGCCAGCTTGAGGCGGCAAAGGAAACAAAAATGCCGGTGATCATTCACAGCCGGGATGCGGCGCAGGATACTCTGCAGATCATGGACGAGCATTGTGACTGGAGTCAGGGTGGCGTGATCCACTGCTTTTCTTATACGGTGGAGACGGCAAAAATTTATCTTAGAAAGGGCTTTTATCTGGGCATTGGTGGTGTGGTTACTTTCAAAAACGGCAGGAAGCTTGTGGAGGTTGTGAAGGAGGCACCGTTAGAGCAGCTTGTGCTGGAGACGGACAGCCCATATCTGACTCCGGTACCCAACCGGGGCAGGCGCAATGATTCCCGGCAGCTTACTTATGTGGTGGATGCGATCGCACAGATCAAGGGGATTGACAGGGAAGAAGTGATCCGCGTCACAGAGGAAAATGCAAAAAAGATGTATCGTATTGTATAGAAAGGAGCGGTTATGGCAACATTAGGAAACCCGCAGAATACCATAGAGATTTTACAGAAATATGATTTTCATTTTCAGAAAAAGTTTGGTCAGAATTTTCTGATCGATACCCATGTGTTGGAGCGTATTGTGGAGTCTTCCAATATTACGAAGGATGATTTCGTGCTGGAGATCGGTCCGGGTATCGGAACTATGACGCAGTATCTTTGTGAGCATGCAGGAAAGGTGATGGCGGTTGAGATTGATAAAAACCTTCTGCCGATCCTTGCAGATACGTTAAAGGAGTATGACAATGTGACGGTGGTGAATGAGGATATTCTGAAGCTGGATATTGGAAAGATCGCACAGGAATATAACGAGGGCAGACCGATTAAGGTGGTGGCAAATCTGCCATACTATATAACAACCCCGATCATTATGGCACTTTTTGAAAGTCATGTGCCATTAGCAAGTGTGACAGTTATGGTACAGAAGGAGGTGGCAGAGCGGATGCAGGCAGGACCGGGAACGAAGGATTACGGTGCATTGTCTCTGGCAGTACAGTATTATTCCGAGGCGGAGATTACCGCCAATGTACCGCCGAACTGCTTTATGCCACGGCCCAAGGTTGGTTCTGCGGTGATCCGGCTGACCTGTCATCAGGAGCCGCCGGTAAAGGTTGTGGATGAGAAGTTTTTCTTCCGGGTGATCCGGGCATCCTTTAACCAGAGAAGGAAAACGCTTCAAAATGGCCTTGGGAATGATGCCGGTCTGCCGGTAACAAAGCAGCAGACAGCAGAGGCTCTGAGACAGATGGGACTTTCCGAGACGATCCGGGGCGAGGCATTGTCGCTGGAGCAGTTTGCAGAGCTGAGTAATATTCTGAAAACCATGTAGAGCAGAAGAAAAGGGTTATAATTTAAAAAGAACGTACAAATACTAAAATTATAAATTGGTATTTTGAAAGGTGGGTTAAGAGAGATGAAGGTGACGGAAAAATTAGCATTATTAAAAAATCTGATGCAGCAGTATGGGATTGATTATTATTATATTCCGACCAATGATTTCCATGGTTCGGAGTATGTGGCAGATTATTTTAAATGCCGGGAATATATGTCCGGGTTTACCGGATCTGCGGGAAATATGCTGGTAAGCAGGACAGAGACCGGTCTGTGGACCGATGGCAGGTATTTTCTTCAGGCCCGGCAGCAGCTTGCGGGCAGCGGGATCACGTTATTCCGGATGGGAGAGCCGGGAGTTCCGAAGATTTTTGAATATATTGCGCGGCATATTCAGCCGGGACAGAGCCTTGGTTTTGACGGGCGTATGGTGGATGCATTTTATGCCCTGCAGCTCAAAAAGATCGTGGAGGGTAAGGGAGGCAGACTGATTACGGATTTTGATCTGGCAGGTATGGTGTGGCCGGACCGTCCGGCAATTGAAGCAAAGCCTGCGTACAGTCTTGCACCGCAGTTTACGGGAGTGACCCGCGGAGAGAAGCTGGATGCCGTTTGCAAATGGCTGGAAAAGAAACGGGCGGATATGCTGGTGATTACATCTCTGGATGATATTGCATGGCTTTTGAATATCCGCGGAGAGGATATCCATTGCAGTCCGGTAGTATTGGGATATCTGGTCATTAAGCCGTTGGAATGCTTTTTGTTTGCGCATAAAAGTGCTTTCAGCTCCCGTTTGCGGCAGGAGCTGGCGAGGGACAGTGTTATTCTGCGGGAGTATGATGATGTGTATGATTATCTGGCCGGGGTCAAAGAAGGCAGCCGTGTGGCAATGGATATGTATGTGGCAAATTACCGGCTGGCTAGCGTGGTGCCGGAAAGTGCTAAAATTATTGGTGTGATCAATCCTGTCAAAATGATGAAGGCGGTAAAAAATCCTGCGGAGATTTCGGGAGAACGTATTGCGCATATTAAGGATGGTGTGGCATTAACCCGTTTTATTTATTGGCTCAAGCAGAATATTCAGAAGATGCCGTTGACCGAGAGGATGGTAGCGGCACAGCTGGAGGCATTCCGGGGGAGCGTAGGAGATTATCTGGGGCCGAGTTTTGATCCGATTGCCGCATATGGACCTCATGGTGCTATCGTTCATTACAGTGCTACAGAGGAGACAGATGCCCGTCTGCTGGCGGAGGGATTTCTTCTTCTGGATACCGGTGGCCATTATCTGCAGGGAACCACGGATGTTACCCGGACGATTCTGCTGGGACAGAAAGCAACAGAAGAAGAGAAGAAATATTATACAGCGGTACTCTGTGGAAATCTTCGTCTGGCAGCGGCAAAGTTTAAGAAAGGCTGCAGTGGTGTGGCTTTAGATATTTTGGCGAGACAGCCTCTTTGGGATATGGGGTGTGATTTTAACCACGGCACCGGTCATGGTGTCGGATGCCTGCTGAATGTCCATGAGGGGCCCAATGCGATCCGTTATCGTATTTTGGCACAGCCGGACGGTAACGTGGAAATGCAGCCGGGGATGATCACATCGGACGAACCGGGAGTATATCTGGAAGGAAAGTTTGGTATCCGTCTGGAAAATCTGATTCTCTGTGTTGAGAAGGAAAAAAATGCTTTTGGAGAATTCTTAGGATTTGAAACGCTGACTATGGCTCCGTTTGACCGGGATGCCATTGCGCCGGAGCAGATGACAGAACAGGATAAGAAGCTGTTAAACGCATATCATGAAAAGGTGTATGAAACCATTTCACCATATCTGGACCGCAACGAGGCAGAATGGTTAATGGATGTGTGTGCACCGATCGACTGAATGACGTTGTAACTAACAGTTTGTTTTGGAAGGGGTCTGTGCGGGAATATTTCGTTTGAGGGCGAAAAACTCCGAACGGTACACGACCATATAATAGAAAATGTATAATAGTATGGCACATCCTACATCTATAATGGAGTGCTGCTTGAGAAACATGGTTGAAAGACAGATCAGGATGCAGAGCACCAGAGAGGCTGTCTTCCAGCCTTTTTTATTTTGCAGGGCATAGCTCTGGAACAGTGCAACATGAATTGCAATGGAATTGTAAACATGAATGCTGGGACATACATTGGTTGGGGTATCGCCCTCATAAAGACTTGCTACGATGCGTGTCAGAAAATTGTCTCTTGGCATAACATCGGGGCGGAGTGGCTGAGCATTTGGAAAAATGGTATAAATGATCAGACAGGTAGTCATGCCTAACATCAGGACTGCGCTGCACCGGTAAAAATCAGACATATGCTTTGACTGGAGAAATAAGAAAATAATAGAAACAAATACATACAAGAACCACAAAAAATACGGGATGGCAAACCATTCGCAAAATGGGATCATATCATCCAGTCTGCAGTGTATCATTGCAAAATGTGGAACCTGACGGCGCTCCAGCCAGTTGAACCAAAGCATATATATTGGGAAATACAATACAAGGATCATATATTTATATTTTCGTAGAAAGTTGATAATCTTTTTGCTCATAATACATTTTCTGCCTTTCCAAAAGCCTGCAGCTTGTGGGCTGCAGATAATATCTTTTCGATTGGAAACACCGATGATCATTCCGGGTTCAGGGATCGGATTAATGCTTGGGAGAATGTTTCCAATCTACTTCCCTGCGAATATAGGAGAAGGTTGCATCTTCCCCTTCCTCGGCAAGCATATGGAGCAGCTTCTCCAAAAGTGCCCGTGCTTCCGGATGCAGTGGATAGTGGTCTTTATTTTTTTCATAATAAGCAAGTGCAAAGGAGTCGTCGTAGTTTTCGCGGTTGTAGTTTCTGCTCGCAGCGATACGGTCACAGAACATTTCCAGAACATAACGTGTAGGCATTGGCATGCCCTGCAGGCCCTCCTTTGGATCGATCGCCATGTCGATCCAGTATTCAAAATGATGACGATTACGTCCCTTGTGATGAAGCCAGGCAGAGGAGTATCCTTTTGCCATTTTCTCTCCGTAATTGGGACTGCGCTTTCCACCCTGATAATACTTTACTCCCTGAATGAACTCGGTGGGAGAATATTTTGACCAGTCGTGCATGATCCCCTGCTTGTAAAGGCCTGCTTTAAAACAGTAATGGCGGACCAGATTCTTGTGGTGCAGGATCGTTTTCAGATGACCGGTAAAATTATGCCAATAGTTCATAGTGTCTCCTTTCCGTATAGGGAAAGAACCCTTCCAAGTCACATGATAACAAGTATACCATAAAATGACCGTTTGAAAACTAAAAAGTTTCTTATTTTTCGTTATTTAAGAGTTTTCTTCCATTGCTTTGGTGTCATTCCCTTCCATTTCTTGAAGGTGCGGATCAGATGGCTGCAATCGGCAAAGCCTGTCTCCTGACTGATATAGGTCAGATCCTGATTGGTAAAAAGAAGCAGGTCGGTTGCCTTGTTGATGCGGGTAAATTCGATATATTCCTTGCAGGACTGATTGTAGGTTTCCCGGAACAGTTTGGCAAAGTAGGAATAGCTCATGCCGCACATCTGTGCCAGCTCATGTACCCGCAGAGGTTCTCCGCAGTGCTGCTCGATGTATTTGGAAATAGAGTGGATCGAGGCATCACAATCGTCCGGTGCAGTAATGATGGTGTCTGTATCCACGCCCTTTTTCTGCAGGCAGCGCATCAGATAGGTCAGCAGAGAAGCAATATTGGAACAGATCAGTACATCATACCCATAGGAATGTGTTCGTTTTTCCTCCAGACTGTGGGACAGAAGCTGCAGAATGGGAAGCTCCTGAAGCTCCTTACGGCGGAAATGGATATAATCCGGGTTCTGCTGGTATGCGATCCGGAACAGCTTGGAAAAACGGGTCCGGTATTCATTTGTGATATTTAAAAAATTCAGGTCGATCATAATCACAAAATATTCGACATCCTCCTTCGACTCCGGTGCACGGTGCATAGAGTGAACTGCCTGGGGATAAAAAAGGATCAGATCACCGGGATGCAGCATGTAAAAATCGTTGTCGCACTGGGCCTGAAGATCACCCTTCAGAATGTAGAGCATTTCCAGGTAATAATGCCAGTGAGGACTGACCCCAGCACCGGAAGGTGTTTCCTCCAGCATAAATACCTCCAATGGGGCATTGAGGCGGTCAATATATTGAAAAAATACATTTTTTTTATCAATCGATTTCATTTTCGGACTCCTTATAATAGGTAAAATACATATTTTCCGGTAAGTGTTCATAAAAAAGTTACAAAAAATATTAGTTTATAAAATAGATTTATTCAGTTTTTTTCAAGATTCATTATAGCATACTTGAAAGCTCCATGCTACACTAATTTTCACTTCATAACAAAATGTAAATTGATGTGAAAAAGAGAGAATTATAAGAAAATAAAAAGGGGGTAGTCGAGAATGACTCCGATGCAATGGTTTTACAGTTTTTTGCGGCAGTATAAGTGGAAAATGTTCTGTGGGCTTGTGCTGGTGACGATCCTGGCTGTGGCATCCCTTGTCAATCCTGTTATTTCGGGAATGATCGTGGATGATGTTATTAATGACGGGCAGACCGGGATGCTGCCATATCTGATCGCACTTTTGCTGGGAACGATCATTATTAAAGGTCTTTGCCGTTTCTTTTCCCAGGTTCTTTTTGAGAAAAGCTCTCAGGGAGTGTTGTACAGTATGCGTGATAAGGTGTACCGCAAGCTTCTGCAGGAGGATTTTGCATTTTACAATAAGAACCGTACCGGTGATCTTATGAGCCGTCAGACCGGAGATATGGATGCGATCCGTCATTTTGTGGCATATGTTATTTATATTGTTTACGAAAATATATTATATTTTGTCTTTGCATTGCTGATGATCTTTATGACAGACTGGAAGCTTGCAGTTTGTATGCTTCCGGTGCTGCCATTGACGGCGCTTACCACATGGAGCCAGTCCAAAAACGTACACCCGGCATTTGGAAAGTGCCGTCAGGCATTCTCCAGCCTGAATACATATGTGCAGGAAAATATCAGCGGCAACCGCGTGGTCAAGGCGTTTGCCAAGGAAGATTATGAGATGGAGAAGTTCGCGGTGGAAAATGACGGTTACCGCGAGGCGGAGCTGGGGGCTGCAAGGATCTGGCGCCGATATGTTCCGTTGTTTGAGCTGTTGTCTAATCTGCTGACTATCATTTTGATGCTGATGGGAGGCTGGATGGTGATCAAAGGGGAGATTACCATGGGTAATTTCGTAACCATCAACGGATATCTCTGGATGCTTATGCAGCCGCTGCGCATGGCAGGATGGTGGATCAACGATGTACAGAGATTTACGACATCTGTAGAAAAGATTTATACTACTTATATTGCGGAGCCGGATGTAAAGAGACCGGTGCATCCGGCAAAGCACAAAAAGCTGGAGGGCAGAGTGGAGTTTAAGGATGTCTCTTACCGGGCCGATGATGAGGATATTCTGCAGGATATCAGTTTTCAGGTGGAGAAGGGACAGACTGTGGGCATTATCGGTACTACCGGTGCCGGCAAATCCACAGTGATCAATCTGTTGTGCCGCTTTTTTGATGCCACAGACGGCGAGGTGCTGGTGGATGGCATTAATGTGAAAAATTACGATATGTATGAGCTTCGTGATAATATCGGTATTGCCATGCAGGATGTGTTCCTTTTTTCGGACACTATTGAGGGAAACATCGCATATGGCCAGCCGGATTGCAGTTTTGAACGGGTGAAGGAAGTTGCGAAGATGGCAGACGCCAACCTGTTTATCAAGGAGCTGCCGGATGGGTATGATACCATTGTGGGAGAGCGTGGAGTTGGTCTTTCCGGAGGACAGAAGCAGCGTATTTCATTGGCGAGGGCCCTTTTGAAGGACCCGGCAATCCTTGTGTTAGATGATACAACATCTGCGGTGGATATGGAGACGGAGAGTTATATTCAGAAGCAGTTAGACAATATCAATCATAGTTGTACCACGTTTATTATCGCATACCGTATTTCTTCTATACGAAATGCAGACAAGATCCTTGTGCTGGATAACGGCAGGATCATTGAGCAGGGAACTCATGACGAGCTGCTTGCCCGGGATGGATATTATGCGACGGTATATCATCATCAGTATCCCGAGATGGCGGGATAAGTCAGAAAGGATGTGAAAATAAATGGCAAGAAACCGATATGATGTGGATGAAACCTTAGAGGATCACTTTGACATAAACCAGTTAAAGAGACTGGGAGGGTATGTGAAACCATACCTTGGCAAGATGTTTTTTATCATGGTGCTGATGCTGAGTTCTTCGGCACTGACCATGCTGATCCCGAAGTTTGTTCAGTTGGAAATGGACCGCTATATTCCGCAGAAGGATATGAATGGTATTATCCGTCTGGTGATCTATACCTTCCTGATCGTACTGTATTCCGTGATCTGCATGTGGTTAAAGATTGATCAGATGACAAAGGTGGGACAGGATATTATTCACGAGATCCGTGAGGACTTGTTTGCCCATCTGCAGGAGCTTCCGTTCAGCTATTATGATGAAAGGCCTCACGGCAAGATTCAGGTGCGTGTAGTAAATTATGTCAACAATCTCAGTGATCTGTTGTCCAATGGTATCCTGAATACCATTACGGACCTGTGCAACCTGATCTTTATTCTGATCTTTATGTTCTGCACCAGTCCGAAGCTCACATGGATCTGTCTCTGCGGCCTGCCGGTGCTGATCATTTATGTGGTGGTATTAAAGAGAAAACAGCGTGCCAGCTGGCAGCTCCAGAGCAATAAGCAGTCCAATCTCAATGCCTATATTGCGGAGAGTATTAACGGTATCCGTGTTACCCAGGCATTTGTCCGGGAGAAGGAAAATATTAAGATCTTTAATTCGTTGAGCATGAGTTACCGGAAAGCATGGCTGAAAGCAGTTTATTATAACTTTATGATGAGTCCTATGGTGGATCTGATCTCTGTGATCACCACATCCTTTGTATATGTGGTGGGTGTATCATGTATTCTTGGAGGCGGCAGATCCGGTGTGACGGTCGGTGTGCTTGTGATGTTTACGGCATATATTTCCAGATTCTGGCAGCCGATCAATACCATTGCCGGATTTTATAACAGCGTTCTGACGGCAATCTCCTATCTGGAGCGTATCTTTGAGACCATTGATGAGCCGGTGGAAGTAACGGATGCACCGGACGCAGTGGAGATGCCGGAGATCAAGGGCACGGTAGACTTTGATCATGTTACTTTCAGTTATGAGGATGGCATCCCGATCCTGAAGGACGTCAGCTTTCATGTGGATCAGGGACAGACGATTGCCATTGTGGGTCCGACCGGTGCAGGCAAGACCACGATCGTCAATCTTCTGAGCCGCTTCTACAATACCGACAGTGGATGTGTACGAATTGACGGACAGGATATTTCCAAGGTGACACTTCATTCCCTGCGTACCCAGATGGGTGTTATGATGCAGGACAGCTTTATCTTCTCCGGAACTATTATGGACAATATCCGTTATGGCAATAAGACGGCTACCGATGAGGAGGTCATCCGTGCTGCCAAAACTGTGCGGGCACATGATTTCATTATGCAGATGGAGGATGGCTATCAGACACAGGTCAATGAGAGGGGAAGCCGTCTGTCTGTGGGACAGCGTCAGTTGATCTCCTTTGCGAGGGCACTTCTGAATGATCCGGCAATCCTGATCCTGGACGAGGCAACCTCCAGCATCGACACGGAGACGGAGATCGCTTTGCAGAAGGGACTGGATGAGCTGCTGAAGGGCAGAACCTCTTTCATCATTGCTCACCGTTTGTCTACGATCCAGGGAGCAGACCGCATTATGTATGTGGATAATGGAAATATTATGGAGGCCGGCAGCCACGAGGAGCTGCTGGCACGAAAAGGTCTTTATTATGATCTGTATATGTCACAGTATCAGGGATAAGGTTTTGAGCAGGTTTTTGTCACCCGCATTCCATTTGTAATTATATTAGAAATCCGCTATACTTGAAAGCACAGTATAGCGGATTTTTTGTGAAAAGCAGATGGCAGTCATGCGGGCGGAAGAAGGGATGAGGATTTTATGGAAAACACTTTAAAATTACCGGTCGGAATAGATAGTTTTGATAAAATTCGAAAGAATGGATTTTATTATATTGACAAATCAGGACTTATAGAGCAATTAGTGCAGCTTGGAGGGGAGGTTACTTTATTTACACGGCCCCGTCGTTTTGGAAAGACGCTCAATATGAGTATGCTGCGTTCTTTTTTTGAGACAGGTACGGATGCGTCATTGTTTGATGGCTTGTATATTTCCGGGAACAAAGAGATTTGTGACGAATATATGGGAAAATATCCGGTGATATTTCTTTCTCTTAAGGATGTGGACGGATTAAAATATGAGAATGCAAAGTACCGCATCATGGAGTTGATCGGAAGAGAAGCGGAGCGTTATTTCTTTTTGGGAGACAGTGACAGGTTATCGGAAAACGAGAAGGAGCAGTATAAGGCGGTGATTGCACTGCAGAACGGTAAATATTCCATGGATGAAAATGTTCTGACATCAAGTCTCCGGCTGCTGTCGCATTTATTATTTCAGCACTATGGAGAAAAGACCGTGATTCTTATTGATGAGTATGATGTTCCCTTGGACAAAGCTTTTCAGAATGGCTATTACCAGGAGATGGTCTCGCTGATCAGAGGTCTTTTCGGAATGGCTTTAAAGACCAATGACAGTCTGCAGTTCGCTGTTTTGACAGGCTGTCTTCGGATTTCTAAAGAAAGTATTTTTACGGGGCTTAATAACTTTAAGGTGTTGTCGATCCTTGATTCCAGATTTGATGAACAGTTTGGATTTACAGATCAGGAGGTACAAAAAATTCTGGATGATTATGAATTGTCTTCGCATTTTAAAGAGACAAAGGAATGGTACGATGGATATCGTTTTGGAAAGGCTGATATCTATTGTCCGTGGGATGTGATTAATTATGTCGAACAGCTCCGGTATGATCCGGAGGCCGTTCCACAGGATTTCTGGTCCAATTCAAGCGGAAATGCCATGGTGCGCAGATTCATAGATATGGCAGATGTTTCGACAAAAAATGAGATAGAGAGACTGATCGCGGGGGAGAGTATTGAAAAAGATGTCACTCCCGAACTCACATACGATGAGCTGGACAAAAGTATAGAAAATCTTTGGAGTGTTCTTTTTACGACGGGATATCTGACCCACAAGGGACGAACCGAAAGTGGAAAATATCGCCTTGTTATTCCAAACCGGGAGGTCAGAAATCTTTTTGTAAAAAAAATCAGAGAATGGTTTTCTGATGTGTCGAGAAAAGACGGACAGACTCTGGAGCAGCTTTGTGATGCATTTGTAAATAAAAATGTGGAAAAGATAGAACAGATCTTTGGCGATTATCTTTGGAATACGATCAGTATCCGGGATACGGCAGTGGCAAAAGAAAAAAAGGAAAATTTTTATCACGGTATTTTGCTTGGACTTTTGGGATATAAATCAACCTGGCTGATCAAGTCGAATGCAGAGTCGGGAATCGGCTATAGCGATATATTGGTCGAGGTTCCAACGAACCGGACCGGGATCGTGATCGAACTCAAATATGCCGAGGGCGGAGATATGGATGCAGCATGTGAGGAAGCAATGAGGCAGATCGAAGAAAAAGGATATATTGCAAAGCTGAAGCAGGATGGTATGAGAAATTTCATCCGGTATGGAATTGCATGCTATAAGAAAGACTGCAGGGTTGTGGTGGACTAAGGTATTTGCGGCTACATCAGGCAGCCTGGCAAAAAGGGGCGGGAGACTGCCTCTTTTTGAATTAAATATTCAAAAAACGTGGCAAAACAGGACGATAATGCTTGAAAAAACGGGGCAAATGATGTTTTGTAAGAAAAAGAATATTGGTGAGATGGATTTTGTAATCGAAATGAATGGAAAAGTTGTTCCAATTGAAGTAAAGTCAGGAAAATCATATAAAGCACACAAGGCATTGGATCATTTTATGAAAATACCGGACTATCATTTGGAAAGAGCATATGTTTTTTCGGTTGGAAATGTGGAAAAAGTAGGTTCTGTTATGTATCTGCCGGTTTATATGTGTTATCATTTAAAGGAGAAGCAGCTGGGGCGGATGATTGTTGAGCTGGATCTGGATGGCTTGTAAAAAATAATTATATGGGAGGAATGGAAAATGGCAGGGTTAGAAAATAATAAGGGCTTTATAAGCAATGTGTCAGAGGAAAATGTGATCTGTTTTCATAATCCGGATGAAGAAAACGGATATTTAAGCAACTGGTTTCGTTCAGATTTTATTGTTAATGGAATTTGCTATACTTCTATGGAACAATTTATGATGCATAAAAAGGCAATTTGTTTTTCTGATGATGTAGTTGCGGCAGAAATATTAAAGACAGATGATGTTGCTAAAATTAAGGACTGGGGGCGGTGTGTTTCCGGATATAACGATAGTGTCTGGAATGGTGTACGTCAAATTATTGTATATGAGGGGCTTATGGCAAAGTTTTTTCAGAATGAAGAGTTAAAGGAAAAATTACTGTCAACGGGAACGGCAGTTTTGGCGGAATGTGCAGTAAGAGACTGTATTTGGGGAATTGGCTTAGCGATGCATGATCCGGAAAGATTAAATGTAGCTCAATGGAAGGGTCAAAACCTATTGGGTTATACGCTTATGCTGGTAAGGGATAAGCTGAGATAGCGCGGGATCAATGTAAAGTAACAAGCTGTGCCATATCCGGATAACAGATATGGTACAGCTTGTTTTGTGATTTTATTGTAACAAAAATGGCATGAAATAAAACGGCTTGTATAATAAGTTTTCATCTTTCCCGGCATCCTTCTGTGACAATAAATATATGTCATGCACATTATTTGAAAACTTTTTATAAAACGC